>Ga0316209_1000311_pt1 | contig 95194 bp, 88 predicted proteins | sample 6monopyrite_MG_FD_204945 | JGI IMG/M metagenome (GOLD analysis project Ga0316209, IMG submission 204945) | Microbial mat bacterial communities from mineral coupon in-situ incubated in ocean water Damariscotta River, Maine, United States -... | ecosystem: Environmental > Aquatic > Marine >... | reverse complement strand
CCTCACTTTCTAAGGGACTGCAAAGATAAATCATCAAACACCAAACAAACAATGAAATCGCAAAGTAATTAATAGTTTATTTCAACCATCTTGTATCCCCTTTAAAATCAACCTATTGGAATAGTGAAAAAATTAACGAGATGTAGAAGAAGTATTAAATTTGCTTCTTAAAAAACCTATTTCCAATAGATTCAAAAATTCACATTAATATTATAACTTGATATCAAGCTCCCATCACAGCCAGAATAGGTCAAGTTTTGTATCTTTAATCACATTTTATGAATAGAGCAATATATAATTTAGCGTAATAATTAATAAACTTAGATTATGTCAAAAGAATCGTACTCAACAATATTTACTGGAGGCATGGCCTTCGAAACTGAAATTGACGGCCATATAGTTAAAGTGGACGCAGACCCTAAATTTGGAGGAGAAGGAAGCGGGCCAAAGCCAAAGCCTTTAGTGCTTAATGCTTTAACTGGGTGCACCGGAATGGATGTAGTATCTCTACTTAAAAAAATGAGAGTGGAGTTTAGTGATTTCGAGATAAATATTGATGCAGAAATGACAGAAGAGCATCCTAAAAATTATAATAAAATTCATTTGACCTATAATATTAAAGCCAACGAAATTGACAGAGCAAAAGTAGAGAAAGCCGTTAACTATTCGCAAGAGCGCTATTGCGGTGTTAGCTTTATGCTATCAAAATCTGCGGAACTTACTTATGAAATCAATTTGCAACCAATGAGCTAGTCCTTAAACTTCGAACAATACCAGTAATTGTTTTATTTCGTCTGCTTTGCTATGATCATCTAGTTTCTCGAAACTAACTATCAGATTCCTTAAAACTCTAGCTATTATATCAATATGATCGCACGCTTTATAGTACTTAGGGTGTGGGTTTATATTTACTTGGCCCAAATAATGATCAATATCCTGTTTTGTAAAAATTAATCCTCTATTAAACGCATTTACATAGAATTGAAGATCCTTCTCAGAATCAAAATAAGTTAAAATAAAGAAATTAGGCAAATTAACTCCATAAACAGGCATATCAAGTTTATTCGCTATTAACATATAGATAACACCTAGAGCTATCGGGTTTCCTCGCCTTGACTCCAGCACAGAATTAATCATTGAATTAGCCGGAGAATGAAAATTAGCTGTGTTCGCCTTAAAGCGCATGGTACTAAATAGTGCTCCACTTACTACTTTCACTTTATCGTATGGGTGCGCATCTGGGTCAAAATTTGGCCAAACATCGTAATACAACTGTTCAAAATCTTGTCGTAATTTTTCTAAACTTAAATCAGGGTATTGATATGTTGCTATCAGCCACATTCCTTTTAACAAATCGTCTGATTCAAGGGTTTTCCAATTAACTAGTCTTTCTTTAAGTAAATCAAACTGTAGGGTATGAACAATTTCCTCTATACGCTCTTGAACGGAGGCATCAAAACTTGAACTCCATTCTTCTTCCAAATAAGGGATTATGGAATTCCCCAGCGAAAAAATTTTTTGTTCAATTTGAGGTCTAAGATCTTCATCTTCTAATAATGAAACTAATGCTTTCAGTTCTTTCGATTCCATTATTTTAGGTTTGAATGACTCCTACATTAAATGGTTTTTCAATAGGTGAATTATCGGCAGCTTCTATTCCCATAGAAATCACCTTTCTTGTTTCTAGGGGATCAATTATTCCATCAACCCAGAGTCGAGCAGCTGCATAATATGGGCTAAGTTGGTTATTATACTTATTGGTAATCTTTTCTAGCTGCGATTTCTTTTCTTCAGCAGTTAGTTCATTGCCTTTTGCTTTGGCCGATGACACTTTAATCTGTAACAAGGTATTCGCAGCAGCAGCTCCACTCATAACAGCCATTTGTGCCGAAGGCCAAGAGTAGATCAGCCTTGGGTCATAAGCCTTGCCACACATTGCATAATTACCTGCACCATACGAATTCCCCAATATAATAGTGAATTTGGGGACTACAGAATTAGCCATAGCATTTACCATTTTTGCGCCATCTTTTATGATACCTCCATGTTCTGCCTTACTCCCAACCATAAAACCACTTACATCTTGTAAAAAGACCAATGGTATTTTTCTCTGATTACAATTCATTATAAATCTAGCTGCCTTATCAGCCGAATCGGAGTAAATAACTCCACCCATCTGCATTTCACCTTTTTTATTTTTTACAACCTTACGTTGATTTGCAATAATACCAATTGCCCAACCATCGATTCTAGCGGTGCCACAAATTAAGGTTTTACCATAATCCGATTTGTATTCTGAAAATTCGGAGTCATCAATTAAACGATTAATAATCTCCTTCATTTCATAAGGCTTAGTTCTGTCTGATGGAAACAAGCCATAAATTTCGTTAGAATCAAGCTCGGGCTCCTTCGATTCTATTCTATTAAACCCAGCTTTATTAGTATCTCCAATTTTTGAGAATATGTCTTTTATATAGTCAAGAGCGGCTTCATCATTGGGAAACTTATTATCAGTAACACCTGAAATTTCACATTGAGTACCCGCTCCGCCTAATGTCTCATTATCAATTACTTCTCCAATTGCCGATTTTACTAAATAAGAGCCCGCTAAAAAGATAGAACCTGTTTTATCAACAATTAGGGCTTCATCCGACATAATGGGGAGATAAGCCCCACCTGCAACGCAACTACCCATTATGGCAGCTACTTGAATAATTCCCATAGAAGACATTATTGCATTATTCCTAAACTGTCTTCCGAAATGCTCTTTATCAGGAAAAATTTCATCCTGCATAGGCAAGAAAACACCAGCAGAATCTACTAAATATATTATTGGTAGTTTATTCTCAATAGAGATTTCCTGAGCTCTTAAGTTTTTTTTTGCAGTAATTGGAAACCAAGCACCCGCTTTAACAGTGGCATCGTTAGCAACTATTACACATTGCCTTTTATTTACATACCCTATCCCTGTAATAACCCCACCAGACGGGCAACCACCAACTTCTTGGTACATATCTTCACCAGCAAAAGCCGCAACTTCTAAAAAGCTCGAATTAACATCAATCAGGTATTCTATCCTCTCTCTCGCTGTTAGCTTCCCTTTTTCGTGCTGCTTCTCGATCCGCTGATCTCCTCCCCCTTTTTTAACTTTAGCTAAACGAGATCGCAGTTCAGAAACTAATAACTTGTTTTCGTCCTCATTCTTATTAAACTCTAAACTCATACGTTAGATTAATTTATAGAATTATTTTTTATTCGCTTCTTTCTCGATTTGCTTTTTGCTTTTTCCTAACGGGCCAAAAAAGTGTTTAGGGTTTTCGTTTATATGCACTAATAATGTATCTAAATCTGTGATTGTTCTATTCATTGATTCATACAATTCGTCATCATTCATTAACTTACCAAAAGAACTGCTATCATTTTGAAATAATTGTGATGCTAATGTTAGTTGCTCCAATAAAGCATCGACTCGTTTTAACGTGCTATTAAGCTCAAGATGACTAAGCGAATCTGACACCACTTTGAAGTTGTCTAGTGTTGGCTGCAGCCCGGCCAGTGTTGCATTAAGGCCTTTTGAAAGCAGCTCAAATTCATTAAGGGTATTCTTTAAGGTTTTCCTATTCTCGTAAACCCTTGCGTTTAAGTTATCCGAAAGCTTGGTAAAGCTTGCAAGAGATTTTTTTAGTTCGGTGCCGCTGCCAGATAGGTCATCTAATAATATGTTAAGCTTACGCATTGTTACTTGCAAATTATCTGATATTGGCTGTGCACTTTCTTTAAAAAGCTCGGTTAAGTCTGGGTCAATACTAGATCTTAACGTATCTCCAGGCTCCTTAGGATTATCTAAGTTACCTGGAAACAAAATAATAGAAACTCCTCCTAACAAATCAGAATTCAATTTAGCCAAAGTTGTATCTCCTAAAGTGATATTGGAATCAATATCCAGTTCGACCACTATCGTATTCTGTTGGTTTTGGAGCAATTTAATACTCGAAACTCGGCCCACATTATACCCACTAATTTGAACTGGGTTAGATCGAGTTAATCCAGCCACATCTTCGTAAACAACATAGTATTTTTGAGTGTTTGATAAAAAATCAATCCCTTTTAAATAATTGAACCCAAGGTATAATAATGTGATTGCAAATACTGCAAAAACACCAACTCTCACTTCTTTTTTTAATGCCATTAATAATTAATTGGTTGAGTCTATAGCTTCTTTATAATCTCTAAATGCCCTAAAAATACCAGACGCGATATAATCTTGCTTTAAAGGATCGTTTAAATCAATTTCTTCTTTTGAGTTAGTTAAATAGCCTGTTTCTACAAGTACACTCGGCATTGAAGTTCTCCAAAGCACCCAAAAAGGAGCCATTTTAACACCCCTGCTTTTTCTTCCTACTCTTTCCTTGAATTGCTTTTCAATATTTGCCGCTAGTTCTAAGCTGTTTTCTTGGTAAGCAAACTGGCTCATTGTTAACAATATCATCGATTCAGGAGAACTAGGATCAAACCCTTCGTATTTATCTTCATAATTATCTTCTAAATAGATAACTGAATTTTCATTTTTTGCAACTCGTAAATTTCCTTCAACTTTATCTAACCCCATAACGTATGTTTCGGTTCCGTAAATAGATGAATTAGAAATAGCATTGCAATGGATAGATATAAACAAATCAGCTCCATTTTTATTTGCGATATAGGCTCTCCCTTCCAACTCAACAAAATTATCATCATCTCTGGTATAGATAACATCAACTTCTGGCAAGTATTGTTCAACAAAGCCTCCTAACTTTAAAGCTATTTTTAGAGCAATGTCTTTTTCTTGAGAAAGGTGTCCATGAGTGCCCGGGTCTTTCCCTCCATGTCCAGCATCAATCACAATTCTATCTACCTTATTATAAGTTTTATTTAGTGTACTAAAAGAGCTTAGCACGATTATTGCCGAGAGGCCTATGATGCTAAATTTTTTATACATACTACCAATGTTCAACGTTAATGAAATACCTTTACACAAATTTGTAAAAAAAACCGATAATCAGAAAGATACGCACAAAAAATTGAACAATTTCGCATCATTTCGACACCTCTTTTTCTCGGCTTTTTTACTCACTACCTTCAATTTCCAAGCCAATTCGCAAGTGCTAACCGATAGCACACAAATAAACATACCTATTAAAATTGATTCCGTTGCTATTCAGTCAATAGATTCGTCTAAATCTGAATTGAAAGATAACATATTAGGAGCCTTGGATTCAATCCCTTTAATAAATAATGATTCAACCTTAACCCAAGTGGCCGATTCTTTGAAGAAACTGCCCCCCGGTGATATTAAAACTACAGTTGAGTACACTTCCAAAGATTCTATATCCATTGATATGTTTACTAAAAACGTAAAAATTTATGGAAGTGGTATAATCGACTATAAGCCCATTGCTCTTGATGCACAAGAAATAACTATTAACTGGGAGGAAAACTTTATGCAGGCGAATGGAGTTGCCGACTCCACCGGAAAAGTTCAAGGGAAACCCATTTTTAAAAACGGCTCGGAAGTTTATGAAACGGATGAAATTAAATATAATTTCAAAACAGAAAAAGCATCAATTTCTGGCCTAGTTACTACCCAAGGAGACGCTTTTATCCATTCTGATAAGGTTTTTAAGAATGAAAAGGGAGAGCTTTTTAACCAAACCACACTATACACTACTTGTAATTTAAGCCACCCACATTATAGTATTAAGGCCACAAAAGTAAAGGTGATACCTAATAAGGAAATGATTGCAGGGCCTTTCCAAATGATTATTAACGATGTGCCTACCCCTTTGGCCTTTCCCTTTGGCATGTTTCCTGATCAGCAAAGTAGAACATCTGGTATAATTTTCCCTGATTTTGGAGAGGAAACACTAAGAGGATTTTACCTTAAAAATGGAGGTTATTACTTCGCTTTTAACGACTACATTAATTTAGATCTAACTGGCGACCTTTATACAAAAGGAGGCTGGGCTATGAGAGCTAAATCAAGTTATTATGTAAAATATAAGTTTAGAGGAAACTTTGGGGCTACATTTTCAAAATTTAAACAAGAAGATGCAACCACTTATGAAGATGATATTTCCAATGATTTTCGATTAGTTTGGTCGCATACACCCGAAACAAAAGGGACCGGTAGGTTTAGTGCTAATGTGAATTATGCAACCAACTCCTATAATAAAAACAACAAGTTTGCTAATCAAAACGATCAGATAAGGGCTACAATAAGTTCCTCTGTAACCTACAACAAAACTTTTGCTGGCTCCCCTTTTAGCATGGGGGTAAGCGGAAGGTTTAATCAAAACCTAAACACAAAGCAGGCAGATTTACTATTACCAGATATTACTTTCAATGTTCAAAACATATATCCATTTAAGAAAAAAAATGGAAATGGAAGTAAGTGGTATGAAAAAATAAATTTTAGATATTCGATGGCTGCAACCAATAAAGCAACTAACAGGCTGGCAACCTCCATAACAACGGAAGACATTTACGATGATGAAGGAGTATTAGTGCAAAAGAGTGAAACAAATATTATAGACTCCGTTTACGATATTACTTCAGAAACTATTCCTTATTTACTAGATCAAGGTTCTAATGGGGTGAAACATGCCATTCCTCTTTCTGCATCTTTTAAACTATTAAAGAATTTTACCATTAGCCCATCTGCTTCTTATAATGAGCTTTGGTACTTTAAAAAACTTAATTATAGTTATAATGACGAACTACAAACGGTTGAAACGGACACCGTTCGAGGTTTTAATGCCATAAGATCTTACAACACAAGCGTTTCCATTAACTCCAGGGTTTATGGTACGGTAATATTTGACAGAGAAACAGGTGTACAAGCCATCAGGCATATGATGACACCTTCACTATCTTATTCTTACCGTCCTGATTTTGGCGATGATAAATATGGTTATTACCAAACGGTACAGAGCGATAGTATAGGCAATAAAAAAACATTTTCTCGATACCAAGGTTTTGTATATGGAGCTGGTCCAGGAAATGGAGAGAATTCGAGTATTTCTTTAAGCATTACCAATACGCTTGAAATGAAGTACAAAAACAAAAATGACACCACCAATACCCCTGAAAAAATTGCGATACTCCGAAATTTTGGTGTGAGCACTAGTTATAATCTAGCTGCTGAAGAATTTAAATTATCCAATATTAGCCTAAGAGCATCTACCGACTTATTAAAGAATAAACAACTTAGTGAATCAATAAAAACTACTGGCCTTAGCATCAACTTTAATGGAAATATTGATCCTTATGTATATCAACTTGATAGCATAGATAATTTGGGGGAAGAAACTGAAAAAATATACCAACTTAAGCTCGATCAGTTTACATGGAATAATGGCCAAGGACTTGGACAGTTTTCTCAGTTTACTGTTTCTATGAATACGGGTTTCCAAGGGAGCCCCAAAGAAGGAGCAAAAGGTAGCAGGGGTGCCGATAGAAGCAGGGGTGGTGGAATGGGAATAAATACTAATTCTGGCAAAGAAGAAGCTGAGCTAAGTGAGTTTTTGGCAGACCCCGATCTTTACGTAGATTTTAATATACCGTGGAGCGTGCGACTAACCTATAATGTTAATTATAGAAGAAGTGGGTTTGAGCAAAGTGATCTTACGCAAACGTTTCGATTTAATGGCGATATTAGTCTTACCGACCAATGGAAACTAACTTACCAATCGGGTTATGATTTTACAAATAAGAAATGGACGGAAGCTCGTTTTAATGTAATTAGAGATTTGCATTGCTGGGATATGACGTTGAGCTGGGTTCCTTTTGGTAGATTCCAATCTTATAACTTTACCATTAAGGCAAAATCATCGCTTTTACAAGACTTAAAGCTCTCGAAGAAAAGAAATGCAGGAGATAGCTTTAACTTTTAACCTGAGTAAAACCATCTTGTGACTCGAACTGGTAAGAATTAAAAAAAAATCTTGAAACCAACTATCCCCAGGGCAGAGCCACAGGGGTATTTAGCTGGTTTCATGTTGACCCGATGGTCAAAAACCGAAATTCCTTTATTTGAGATCCTGAAACAATTTCAGGATGACATTTTCGGAGACTACGAGGCAGTGCCTAGGAGAATTCATTAGATTAAACTAATTCTACTTCTAAAGAAGTATCCGTTTTTACAACTTTTGCAAGCCCATTTGCAGTTAACCCTTTTATTGCCTTGTCCCATTTTTTACCGCTTAGCTGTGATTGCTCTTTAAGTTCTATCAAAGCCATCTTAGTTTGCTTTTGAAGAATTTCAAGAACAATTTTTTCGTCAACAGTTAAACTTACAGTCAACTGCTTTTTCTCAGGTTTCATTTGCGGGAAAAACAATACATCTTGAATTGAGTTTGAATTGGTCATTATCATAGATAAACGATCGATACCAATACCCAACCCTGCCGTTGGTGGCATGCCATATTCTATGGCTCTCAGAAAGTCTTCATCAAGTACCATTGCTTCATCATCGCCCCTCTTTCCTAATTCCAATTGTTCTTCAAATCGCTTGCGTTGATCAATAGGATCATTAAGTTCAGAAAATGCATTGCATATTTCTTTGCCATTTGCAATGGCTTCGAAACGCTCTACTAAACCCTCCTTATCTCTATGTTTTTTAGCCAAAGGCGACATTTCTACTGGATAATCCGTAATAAATGTGGGCTGAATAAGTTGTGCTTCACAAGTTTCTCCAAAAATTTCATCTATTAATTTACCCTTGCCCATCGATTCATCAATTGGCACATGAAGTTTGGTTGCGGTAGACCTTAGCTCAGCCTCACCCATTTCAGAAATATCAATATCTGTAAAATGCGCAATAGCTTCAAACATGGTGTATCGTTTCCAAGGCCTCTTAAAATCAATTATATTTTCCCCGACCCGAACTTCCGTAGTTCCGTGTAGGTCAAGTGCTACTTTCTCCACCATTTCCTCCACAAGGTTCATCATCCAGTTATAATCTTTATAAGCAACATAAAGCTCTACTTGTGTAAACTCAGGATTATGAAACCTTGACATTCCTTCGTTTCTAAAATCCTTAGAAAACTCAAAAACACCATCGTAGCCACCGACAATTAATCTTTTTAAATAAAGTTCGTTAGCAATCCTTAAATATAAAGTCATATCTAAGGTATTATGATGTGTTTTAAATGGGCGAGCAGCTGCTCCTCCGTAAAGAGGCTGAAGAATTGGCGTTTCCACCTCTAGGTAATCTTTGCCAGCCAAGTAATTACGCATGGTGTTTACCACCTGTGTTCTTTGTTTGAAAGTTTCCCGAACTTCAGGATTAACAATCATATCCACATAGCGTTGTCGATACCTTAACTCAGGATCAGTAAAAGCATCATGCAATTGCTTATTACCGTCCTCATCAACTGTTTCTTTTACAATAGGCAAAGGCTTTAATGATTTCGTAAGTACTTTTAGCTCGGTAACATGTACCGAAGTTTCGCCTACTTGAGTTTTAAATACAAACCCTTTAATTCCAATAATATCGCCAATATCGAGTAGCTTCTTAAAAACCGTATTGTATAATGTTTTGTCTTCATCGGAGCAGATATCATCTCTTCGAACATAAAATTGGATACGCCCTGATGAATCTTGCAATTCGGCAAATGAAGCAGACCCCATTATACGCCTGCTCATTAAACGACCCGCTAGTATTACTTCCTTAAATTCTTCTGGTTTATTTTCATCAAATTGTTGTTTGATGTGTTTTGCATAATGAGATACGGGAAATAATTCTGAAGGATAAGGGTTAATTCCTAACTGTTCAAGTTGTTCTTTAGCGTTTCTACGCACTAATTCTTGTTCGCTTAATTGCATGGTTCACTTTTTAGAAAGTGCAAAAATAACGAAGAATCCGAATTGGTTACCTCTTATTGCTTAATTGTTATCGACAAACGAAAAATTTCAGAAATAACCTACAGCTTAGGTTTACTTTTCCTTCTATCAATCTCCATTTTTAGCAGTTTTAACTCTCTGCTACTTTGGCCAGCAACTGAGGTGTTTTCTTCTGCGCGCCTTGTAAGGTATGGCATCACAAATTTTACTGGGCCATAAGGCACGTATTTTGCAGCATTATAATTAGCATCTGCCAAAACGAAAGAAATATTATCGCTCATTCCGTATAGCTGAGAAAAAAATATCCTCTTATCATCGGTCTTTATTTGATGCTTTTTCATCAACTCTGTAAGGTATAAATTAGAGTGTTCGTTGTGCGAGCCATTAAAGAGTTCTACGCTATCTATATTCTCCACACAATATTTTAATCCCTCATTATAACTTTTATCAGTAGCGTGCTTATCAGTACAAATCGGATCTTCATAGCCCTTTATTTTAGCCCGTTCACGCTCGTTTTCCATATATGCACCTCTAACTAGCTTAGCTCCTAGTACAAAGCTCTTGTTTTTGCCTCTTTGGTGTGCATCTTTAATATTTTGCAAACTAGCCCAACGGTACATTTGATAGGTATTAAAAACAATGGCTCGTGTTTTATTAAACTTTTCCATCATTTCGTAGATAAGCTCGTCAATAGTAGTTTGATACCAAGAGTCTTCTGCATCAATTAGCAACCTTACGTCATTATCAAATGCTGCTTGGCTAATTGCCAAATATCGATTTCGGATTCTTTCAAAAGCATCTTTTTCTCCTTCGGTCAATTCAGTTCCTAATTGAACCTTTTCCATTAATTCTGAAGAGCCCATTCCTGTAGGTTTAAATACACAATAAGGAATCTTAGGGTTTCCCTTGGCATTCTCAATTGTTTTGAGCGTTTCAGCAAGTACTTGGTCAAAAGCTTCTTCTGTGTTTTTACCCTCTACGGAGTAATCTAATATAGCACCTACCTTATATTTTGATAAAACATCAACTGTAGCTTTACTTTCTTCAATGCTTTCACCTCCGCAAAAATGTTCAAAAACAGTTTTCTTCAAAATTCCCTTTACTGGCAAATGCATTCTTAATGAAAGGTTGGCAGCTCTTGTGCTTAAGCTAGCCATTTTATTATTATTTACAACTCTAAAAAGCCAGTATGCTTTTTTTAGTTGCCAGTCAGTTTTAGCTATAAAAGCCATCTCTGTATTTTCGAAAGAATTGCTGGAAACCTTGGTCATATTTCTTGCTATTTTATACAGCAAATATAGTACAAGAAGGCTACTTTATTCTAAATGAAAAACCTATAATTATTACAATAACATTACCTTTAGAAAATCATCGCAAAAACAGCCAAAATGCATTTATCTCTGCCCGATTATATTGAAATTACTCAAAACTCAAAACAATATATCGCAAACTATTTAGGAGAAAATTCCTACTCTAAAGTTTTCGTGTTATATGATGAGAATAGTAAAAAATATTGCTTTCCTATTTTAGGAAATAGCATTGTAAATGCCATTAAAATTGAAATAAAGAGTGGAGAAGAAAACAAAACACTAGAAACTTGCTCGTTTATATGGCAGGCCTTTACTGAGGCTAACGCAGACAGAAATGCCCTATTGATAAACCTTGGAGGGGGAGTTATTGGCGACATGGGAGGGTTTTGTGCAAGCACTTATAAAAGAGGCATCGATTTTATAAATATTCCAACAACTTTACTATCACAAGTAGATGCGAGTATTGGCGGTAAATTAGGTATAGACTTTAACGGCTTTAAAAACCATATTGGTCTTTTCAATCTCCCTAAAAAGGTAATTATTGACCCTGTTTTCTTACAAACATTAGCTCCTAACCAAATCAGATCTGGTTTTGCCGAAATGCTTAAGCATGGTTTTATAAAAGACAGTATCCACCTCATCGAACTTTCCAAGATCGATCTAGAAAACTGTAATTGGTTGCCCTATATAAAGAAATCAATAAGAGTTAAGAATGAAATAGTCGTGTCTGATCCTTATGAGAAAATTGAGCGTAAGTTATTAAATTTTGGACATACCATTGGGCACGCGGTAGAATCTTATTTTATTAATAATAATGCACCCATTTTACATGGCGAAGCTGTTGCGCTCGGAATAATTACAGAAGCCTATTTATCATCTAAATATTTAAAATTAGAAGGTGACGAACAAAAAAAAATAATCGAAATTATCGATTCTTTTTTTGACCGCATAAAAATTCCAAAAGGTGGGATAAATGAAATATTAGCAAATCTAGACCAAGATAAAAAAAATACAAACTCAGTAATTCAGTCTGTGTTGCTTACAAAAATAGGCCAGCCAAAACACTCTATCGAAATTTCGAAAGAGGATGTATTAGAAGCACTTAATAATTATGGTTTTAAATAAACCGTTGTTCCGTTCTTTTAATATTCTTTAATTCAATTAACTGATTAGTTAATGTATCGCGTAATTTAGAAGTTCGTTCTCCTAATTTTTTAAATGAGTTTTTACTCAATCTATTAACTGCAAACGCTGCAATAGCTGCACCCGCCAATAAACCAAGTGTTAGTCCTGTTCTTTTTGATTTCATAATTTATTATTAATTGTAATACTATAACACAATTAAACCCAATAATGGTTCTATCCTATATACGGTAAAAATCCAAATAAGATTTAGGTTTGCACTAAAGATTAAACGTTTGAAAAAAGAAATACATATATCGTACCAAAATAAATCTCAGAACCTCGGAAAAATTGAAATACCAGGTTCAAAAAGTGAAAGCAATAGAGCCTTGCTCATAAATGCTTTATGCACACCAGCTGGGTTTATCAAAAATTTATCTTCGGCTAGAGATACCGAGCGGATGAAGTCTCTTTTAAAATCTTCTAAATCCGTAATAGATGTAAAGGATGCTGGAACCGTAATGCGCTTTCTCACAACTTATTTTTCGCTCACCAACCAATCTAAACAAATTACAGGCACCGCTCGTATGCAAGAAAGACCCATCGGATTATTGGTTGATGCATTAAGAGAGATAGGAGTGGACATAGAATACCAAGCCGTAGAAGGCTATCCTCCACTAAGCATCAATAAGTTTACTACTCAATTCACAAATTGCATTTCAATTGATGGTTCGATTAGCAGCCAATACCTTTCTGCTCTATTAATGCTTGCCCCCACATTAAAGCAAGGGTTAACGCTTGAAGTAGAAAATGGTGCCACAAGTAAACCTTACTTATTAATGACGATCAAGCTCATGAAGCATTTTGGTGTTCATGTAACTATTGAAAAAAATAGGTATCACGTTACTCCTTCTGCATACACGTTTCGGCCATTTACGGTTGAGCCTGATTGGAGCAGTGCCAGTTATTGGTATAGCATTTTTGCTTTATCTAATGCTGAAAAATTAGAATTAAGTGGCTACAAAGAACACTCGTTGCAAGGAGATAGAGCATTGGTGGAGTTAATGGAACCCTTTGGAGTTAAGACAACTTTTAGCGCTAATGGAGCAACACTAACAAGACGAGCAAAACATTTACCTCAAAAAATAGACTTTATTAATAACCCTGATCTAGCTCAAACTTTTGCAGTATTATGTGCAGCGTTAGAACACGGATGCATATTTACAGGATTACAGACCCTAAAAATAAAAGAAACAGATAGAATTGCTGCCATCAAAAATGAGTTGCAAAAAATTGGTGCTGATTTTAGCGAAGAAGGCGAACAATGGACTGTTATCTCTCCACCAGGAAATTGGCGATCTGGATCTGTAGAAATAAACACTTATCACGATCATCGAATGGCTATGGCCTTTGCTCCATTAGCGTGTGTTTTGCCCCAAGTAATTATTGAATCTCCTGAAGTTGTAAACAAATCGTACCCCAGCTATTGGAGCGATTTAGAATCAGCAGGGTTTAATATTAAAATTTAATTGCAGAATTCGATTCTCTCTTAATCTAACTCGACAATTTTGCAGCTCAAAATTTATACCCATGAGCGAAGTAAAATATCCATCCATAAAACAATTTAAATTTATTGCTATCCTAGAGGGCATCTCGTTTTTAGTACTATTGGGCATTGCCATGCCTTTAAAATACATTCTCGGTTATCCAGCAACTACCGAAGTAGTTGGTATGGCACATGGTATTTTATTTATTGCCTATGTGCTAATGGTATTCTTCATCAGAAAACAGCTTAACTGGAACTACAAAACAACCTTTTTAGCCCTTGCAGCATCTGTACTTCCTTTTGGACCTTTTGTGGTTGACAGGAAGTTGTTGAAATAAAAAGATCTAAATTAGACACAAATCTAATTGAGATCTTTTTATTGGATTCAAGTTACTTTATATACCTAAAATCTTCTCCGGATTTCAGTTGGATAAGCACTTCGTAAATAAGCTTGATGGTGCGCTCAACATCTTCTTTATTAACCGTTTCCACAGTGGTATGCATATATTTTAATGGAAATGATATTAATGCAGAAGCAACACCCGCATTGGAATAAGCAAATGCATCGGTATCAGTGCCTGTGGAACGAGAAGCTGAAAGTCGTTGAAAGTCGATCTTTTTCTTTTCGGCTACTTCGATGATCATATCTCTCAAATTATTTTGAACCGCTGGGCCGTAACTAATCACGGGACCTTTGCCACATTCAATATCACCACTCTTAATTTTGCTATACATCGGTGATGCGGTATCATGGGTTACATCGGTAACAATTGCCACATCTGGCTGAATGCGTTCTGCAATCATTTGAGCACCACGCAACCCAATTTCTTCTTGCACCGCATTTACAATGTATAAGCCAAAAGGCAACTTTTTCTTTTTCTCGTGCAGCATACGAGCCACTTCAGCAATTACATAACCGCCCATTCGATTATCTAAAGCACGACCTGTGTAATAGGTATTATTAAGTTCCATCAACTCATCCTCAAACGTAATAACAGAACCTACATGAATACCCAACTCTTCTACTTCCTCCTTGGATGAACAACCTACATCTACAAAAATATTTTTAAGTGTAGGATTGGCCTCCTTTTCACCATGGCGCACATGTATTGCTGGCCATCCAAATATCCCTTTTACAGCACCTTTTTTAGTATGAATATTAACCCTCATTGAAGGAGCAATTTGATGATCAGAGCCACCATTGCGCACGACATAAATGTAGCCGTTCTCGTTAATGTAATTTACAAACCACGATATTTCATCCGCGTGGGCTTCAATCACTACTTTGTATTCAGCTTCGGGGTTAATTACCCCAACTACAGATCCGTAGGTATCCGAAATGTATTCATCAATATAGGGTGTGATGTAATCTAACCATATTTTTTGCCCAGAAGATTCGAACCCTGTAGGGGACGCATTGTTTAAGTATTCGTATAAGAATTTTTCGTTCTTTTTCATTCGTGTTATAGTTATTTGTTACTGAGTTAATCGCTATTAGTAGTGTAACTCGTAATTCTAAAATCAAAAATATATAAGTAATTATAGAGGTATGTTTCCATGCTTTTTCTTAGGCAATGTGTCCACCTTGTTTTCTAACATTTCGAAAGCAGTAATAAGTTTTTTCCTCGTTTGATCGGGTATAATTATTTCATCCACATAACCTCTTTCAGCGGCTGAATAAGGGTTGGCAAACATCTCACTGTATTCATCTACCTTCTCCTGAAGCTTTGCTTCTTTATCTCCGGCAGCGGCAATTTCTTTTCTAAAAATTATTTCGGCCGCCCCTTTGGCTCCCATCACTGCAACTTCTGCTGAAGGCCAAGCATAATTCATATCTGCACCTATATGTTTTGAATTCATTACATCATAAGCTCCGCCATAAGCTTTACGTGTAATAACCGTAATTCTTGGCACGGTTGCTTCGCTAAATGCATAGAGTAATTTAGCTCCATTTACAATTATCCCGTTCCACTCTTGATCTGTTCCTGGTAAAAATCCTGGTACATCTTCCAAAACTAAAAGCGGAATATTGAAGCTATCGCAAAAGCGAACAAAGCGAGCGCCCTTCTTACTAGAGTTATTTCCTAAAACACCTGCAAACGACTGTGGTTGATTGGCCACGATGCCAATACTCCTACCAGCCAACCTTGCAAAGCCCACCACCATGCTCTCAGCGTAGTTTTTATGTACTTCCAAAAAAGTATCCTTATCAATAATGCCGTTAATTACTTCTCGCATATCGTACGGTTGATTTGGATTATCTGGCACAATCTCATTTAAACCCTCTCGGATTTCATCTCCATTTTCATACGGAAGTAAAGGTGTTTCTTCTTCGCAATTTTGAGGGATGTAACTTAATAATTTTTTGATATGATTAATAGCATCTACTTCATTGGCACATGAAAAATGAGTAACCCCACTCTTAGTGCTATGCGCACTTGCTCCTCCCAATTCCTCGGCCGTAACATCTTCTTGAGTTACTGTTTTAACAACATTGGGCCCTGTAACGAACATATAAGAGGTATTCTCAACCATTAATGTAAAATCTGTAATGGCAGGAGAGTAAACCGCACCGCCTGCGCAAGGCCCCAAAATGGCTGATATTTGAGGAATTAATCCTGATGCCCGTGTATTACGATAAAAAATATCTGCGTATCCTGCTAAAGAAACTACACCTTCTTGAATTCGAGCACCACCAGAATCGTTTAAGCCGATTATTGGAGCTCCATTTTTCATGGCTAAGTCCATAATACGCACAATTTTTTCTGCATAAGCTTCAGAAAGAGAACCTCCAAAAACAGTAAAGTCTTGTGAAAAGATATAGATTAATCTTCCATCAACCTTACCAAATCCGGTAACTACACCATCGCCTAAAAATTTTTGCTTATCCAAACCAAAAGCAGTACTTCTGTGCGTAACTAATTTCCCAAGTTCCTCAAAACTTCCTTCATCTAATAAAAGGGAAATCCTTTCTCGAGCAGTTAACTTGCCTTTCGCATGCTGGCTTTCTATTCTTTTCTCTCCTCCCCCTTGCTCAGCTTCTTTATTTAACGCCTCAAGTTTTTTTAACTTTTCTTCTCTAGTTTGGTAGCTCATATTCGTATTATTTATTGACTCAAATATAGGCAAAATACTAGCAGCTATCATGTCATATACATTCAATTATATTGACTGATTAAGTAAGAAATCCTTATTCAATAAATTAAGTTTTTCTTATGTTTGCAAAAATATTTTTAACAATGTATTCATTCGAAAAAGTAAGAGATTTTACCAACGAAGTTTTTCTTAAAATTGGTTGTTCTGCAGCTGATGCAGAGTTGGCAACGAAAGTGCTCGTTTCGGCAGATTTAAGAGGAATTGACTCGCATGGCGTGGCAAGATTGATTGGCTATATACGTCTTTGGGAGGCAGATAGAATTAATCCAACGCCAAACATTAGATTAGTGCATGAAACCCCAAGTACGGGTGTAGTGGACGGAGATGCCGGGTTAGGTTTAGTGGTTGCACCGAAAGCAATGGAAATCGCCATCGAAAAAGCAAAAAACGTGGGCTCAGGTTGGATATCTATTAAAAACTCTAACCATTACGGCATTGCTGGTTACCATGCTATGATGGCACTTGAACACGACATGGTAGGCATGTCTATGACAAACGCTAGCCCCTTGGTTTCACCAACATTTTCTACAGAGCGTATGCTAGGCACGAACCCAATTGCAGTGGCAGTGCCTGCCGACAAACAGCCTCCTTTTGTGGCCGATTTTGCTACCACAACTGCAGCCAATGGAAAGTTGGAAATTCTTCAACGAAAAAATGAAGAAGCTCCTTCAGGTTGGATTCAAGACAAAGAGGGTGCTAGTTCAACAAATCCTCATGAACTAAAAGAAGGTGGAGCCTTATTGCCACTTGGTGGTGACCGTGATCATGGTAGTCATAAAGGGTTTTGCTTAGGTTCGATTGTTGATATCTTCTCAGGTGTTTTTTCTGGTGCTAATTTTGGCCCTTGGGTACCTCCATTTGTTAGTTTTTTACCAATGCCGGAAGACCCTGTTGGTAATGGGATCGGTCATTTTATGGGTGCAATGCGTATTGATGGCTTTAGACCAGCCGAAGAATTTAAATCTGATATGGATACGTGGATTGAACGATTTAGGAATGCAGAAAGTACCAAAGGAATGCCAAAAGTAGTTATTCCGGGAGATCCAGAACGCCACTTTGAATCAGAACGTTTAAAACAAGGAATTCCTCTAAATGAAAAAGTTGTGATCGATTTAAAGGAAGTGGCGAAGAAATTTAGCCTTAATTTTTAAATCGAAAGATAAAAACTATAGACCCAAGGTGTACCATAATATCTTCCATTTTTTTCATATAAAAGATCGTATGCAATTCCCATGTTAAATGAAGACTGAGCTCCAATAGGCATAGAGTACCCCAAACCGGGTGTTAACCTGTCAATAGTAATCCTACTATTGGTATCTCGATAATCAGTTTGGTTCACAAATGAATAATCAGTATACGCATAAAAATTTTTAATTAGATTCATACGTGTATAAAGAAATCCTCCATATTGATTATCTTCAAATCTATTGGACTTATAATATTGATATGACCCTCCTAATCCGGCTGATAACCTAGTAGATATCATATATCCAATAAATGGAGATATGCTAATTATCGTTGCGTTCCTGTTACCAGTTATCCCAAACCCTCCACCTTTAACTATTCTGTCAGTAATACTACTTTTTTCATCAACCACATAGCTTGCCCCTTTTTGTGCAAATGAACTTAGTGAACCATAAATAATTATTGCAATTACAATTGCTATTTTTTTCATTCCCTAATCTTCTTCTGTTTCAACTACAACGTAAAGGTCTTCTGATTGTTTCTTCATCAAGTACTTTTCGCGTGCGAACTTTTCTAGTAAATCAGGGTTGCTCAATAACTCTTCTCTATCTTTATTTACCTCTTCTATTTTTTCAAGGTAATACGCTCTATCCTCATTTAGGGTATTCAACTTTTGAGCTAAGCTATACTGGCTATAAAGGTCATTACTATCAAAAAATGCCAACCATATTATAAAAAATGCACCTAGCACGAGGTAGTAATTTTTAATGAGTTTTTTAATTGATTCCATTTTGAAAAGTAATTATATATCAAATAAAGCAAAAAAAAGCCTCAATTGTTTAATTGAGGCTTTAAAATATTATTTTAAAGATAAGTATTAACGTCATTGCGAATTCCTTTTTTAAGGAATGACACAATCTGTCTTTACCAAAAATAGATTGCTTCGTGCCTCGCAATGACGTTCACAAGTTATTTATTAAACCTTTCTCCAACATAAGAAGCTGTTTCACCAAGCTCTTCTTCTATCCTTAGCAATTGGTTATACTTCGCCATCCTATCAGATCTTGAAGCAGACCCGGTTTTAATTTGACCTGCATTTGTAGCTACAGCAATATCTGCGATTGTAGAATCTTCCGTTTCGCCAGAACGGTGCGAAATAACAGCTGTGTAACCAGCTTTATGTGCCATTTCAATCGCATCTAATGTTTCTGATAGTGTACCAATTTGATTCACTTTGATCAGGATTGAATTGGCCGACTTTTCTTTTATTCCTCGTGCTAAAAATTTAACGTTGGTAACAAATAAATCATCACCTACGATTTGGCATTTATCACCGATTTTAGCAGTTAATAAACTAAACCCTTCCCAGTCATTTTCATCACATCCATCTTCAATAGAGTCAATTGGATATTTTTCACATAAAGAAGCTAAGTAATCTACTTGCTCAGCACTAGTCCTTATTTTACCTTCAGCACCTTCAAACTTAGTGTAGTCATATTTACCATCAACATAAAATTCAGAAGCTGCACAATCCAATCCAATAGTTGCATCTTCATTAGGAATATAACCTGCATCTTTAATGGCACTTAATATGCTTTCTAAAGCCTCTTCTGTTCCACCCGCAAGGTTGGGTGCAAAACCACCCTCATCTCCAACAGCAGTACTCAACCCTTTAGCCTTAAGGATTTTCTTTAAGCTATGAAAAATTTCTGTTCCCATTCTAATAGCGTCAGAAAATGTTTTAGCCCCTACAGGCCTCACCATAAACTCCTGAAATGCAATAGGGGCATCAGAGTGTGAACCTCCATTAATAATATTCATCATAGGCACAGGTAACTTATGTGCATTTAAGCCTCCAATATACTGGTATAATGGCAAAGCAGATTCCTCGGCAGCAGCGCGTGCAACCGCCAGAGAGACACCCAATATTGCGTTAGCCCCTAATTTTGCTTTTGTATCTGTACCGTCTAAATCAATCATTATTTGATCGATTAAACGTTGTTCTGTAACCATAAACCCAACAATTTCAGGAGCGATTACATCATTTACATTTTCAACTGCTTTTAAAACACCTTTACCTAGGTATTTACTTTTATCCCCATCACGGAGTTCAACCGCTTCGTTTTCACCAGTTGAAGCTCCAGATGGAACCGCAGCTCTACCCAAAACACCATTGGTTGTTATTACATCTACTTCAATAGTAGGGTTTCCTCTTGAATCCAAGATTTGTCTGGCATGTACTTGTTCGATGATCGCCATAGTTTAAACTATTTATTTTGCTATTAATGTTATAAAATTATCAAATAGATATTCTGAGTCATGAGGCCCAGGAGATGATTCAGGATGGTATTGGACCGAAAATATTTTTTTGCCATTTACTTCAATACCCTCAACGGTATCATCATTAAGGTTAATATGTGTTTTCGAAACAACACTAGATTTTTCAACATCTTCTTTTGAGACCGAAAAACCATGATTTTGCGAAGTGATCTCGCTCAATCCTGTTTTTAAATTTTTTACTGGATGATTTAATCCTCTATGCCCGTGGTGCATTTTGTATGTGCCAATATCAAAAGCTCTTGCAATTAATTGGTGTCCCAAGCAAATACCAAACATTGGCTTATCAGACGAAACGATATTGTCAACAGTTTTAACAGCATAGCCCATAGCAGAAGGGTCTCCAGGGCCATTAGATAAGAATACCCCATCAGGGTTCCATTCCAATAATGTTTCATAGGTTGTATCCGCAGGAAATACTTTCAACTGACAACCTCTTTTAACAAAGTTGTTTAAAATACTCCTCTTAATTCCAAAATCAAGAACAGCGATTTTAACTTTATTTCCTTCGCCTAAAATATAAGGTGTTTTTGTAGTAACCTTTGAAGCCAATTCAAGGCCCTCCATCGAAGGAATTTTTTTCAACTCAGCTTCTAATTTATTTTCTTCCAATTCTGAAGAAATTATCACGTTCATTGCCCCCTTATCGCGGATATGTTTTACCAATTTCCTCGTATCAACATCAGAAATACCAACAACCCCATGTTTTTCCAGGTAATCCTGTAATGATTCTGAACCCGCTCTACTATTGAGAATAGAATACTCATTTACTATTAGTCCATTTATTTTGGGTGAGTCAGATTCATTTTCTTCCTCTATAGTGCCATAATTACCAATATGTGAGTTAGTATTAATAACTACTTGCCCGTAATACGAAGGATCCGTATAGACTTCTTGGTAACCCGTCATTCCTGTATTAAAACATATTTCACCACCTGTAGTACCAATTTTACCAATGGCTGTACCTTCCATCTTAAATCCATCTTCTAGAAGTAAATATGCTTTCTTTTTAGTAGGTGTGTTCATAGTTGAAATAGATTAGTGCAAAAATAAAAAAAGGGATTAGATAAAAATCTAATCCCTTTAATTTCCTTACAGAAAAATATTATTTTTTTTCATCTCCGCTTTCTTCAGTATCATCTGCTTTGGGCGCTTCTTCGGTTGTATCTTCTTCTACAATTTCAGCATCAGAAATAACTTCATCAGCTTTAGCTTCAACCTTGGCCTCCTCTGTCTTCTTAGTTCCACCTCTTCTACTTCTACGAGTTTTTGGTTTCTCGTCTGTAGCTTCTTTCTTCATTAAATCATTATAATCCACGAGTTCAATAATGCACATTTCTGCATTATCACCAGCACGATTACCTGTTTTAAGAATTCGAGTATATCCACCAGGACGCGTTGCAATTTTTTCAGCTACCTCATTAAAAAGTTCTGAAACCGATTCCTTATTTTGCAAATAAGAGAATACAACTCTTCTCGAATTAGTATCGTCAGTTTTAGACTTTGTTAAAAGTGGCTCCACATATTTTCTCAATGCTTTTGCTTTAGCTACTGTAGTCGAAATTCTTTTACTAAGAATTAAAGACGAAGCCATATTTGAAAGCAGTGCAGCTCTATGCGATGTTGTTCTGCTTAAGTGATTAAATTTCTTACCGTGTCTCATCTTATCTTACTCTTCCTCTAGTTTATATTTTCCAAGATCCATTCCAAATGTAAGGTTCTTGTCAACTACTAATTGCTCTAGCTCAGCTAGTGATTTTTTACCAAAGTTTCTAAACTTCATCATATCAGAAATTTCTAAACTTACTAAATCTCCTAATGTTCTCACATCTGCCGCTTTAAGGCAGTTATAAGCACGTACGGATAAATCCATATCGTGTAAAGAAGTTTTTAACAGCTTTCTCATATGAAGTAATTCTTCATCCACTGCATCTGGCTCACCAGATTCAGCTGACTCTAAGATCATATTTTGATCTGAGAACAACATAAAGTGCTGTATTAGAATTTTAGCTGCACCTTTTAATGCGTCTTCCGGATGAATAGAACCATCAGTTTCAATGTCAACAATTAACATTTCATAATCTGTTTTCTGCTCAACCCTAGTGTTTTCAACACTATATTTTACATTTTTAATTGGTGTAAAAATTGCATCGATAGGAATAAAGCCAAATACTTGTTCTGTTGGCTTATTCTCATCTGCTGGAAGGTATCCTCTTCCTTTTTCAATTGTTAATTCAATTTCCAAATCAGATTTTTCATCTAAATGACAAATAATATGGTCTGGATTTAAGATTTCGAATGCAGTTGTAAATTTTGAAATATCGCCTGCAGTTAAAACTTTTTTGTTCTTAAGATTAACTGAGATTTTATTATCAAATGAATCAGCAATTTTCTTAAATCGAACCATTTTTAAGTTCAAAATAATATCTGAAACATCTTCTACAACACCTTCGATAGTAGAAAATTCGTGCAAAACGTTAGGAACCTTGATTCCAGTAATTGCATAACCCTCTAAAGAAGAAAGCAAAATTCTTCTAAGCGCATTACCAATGGTTACACCATATCCTTTTTCAAGGGGTTTAAAAGTAAATAAACCATGAAAGTCATCTGCCTTTTCCATGGCAACTTTTTCTGGCATTTGAAACGCTAATATCGACATAGTTCTATAGTTAATAGTTCAGGCAACTGCTTTTACAAACAATTGCCGTGAAATTAATTTAAATATTATTTAGAGTAAAGTTCAACAATCAATTGCTCTTGGATATTCTCTGGAATATCTTCACGAATAGGTAAAGAAATTAATCTACCTTTTAATTCAGAAGGACTCCATTCTAACCAAGGAAATCTTTTAGTTGCAGTAGCTGCTACCGTGTTGCTAACGACTTCCAATGATTTAGACTTCTCTCTTACTTCTATTATATCTCCAATCTTAACAGCAAACGAAGGTATATTAACAATTTGCCCGTTTACAATAATGTGCTTGTGTAATACAAACTGACGCGCAGCTCTACGAGTAGGTGCAATTCCTAATCTAAAAACAGTGTTATCAAGTCTAGTCTCTAATAATTGTAAAAGAATCTCACCTGTAATACCTGTTTTACGAGAAGCTTTATCAAACAAGTTAGAGAACTGACGCTCCAACACACCATACGTGTATTTAGCTTTTTGTTTCTCCATCAACTGAATAGCATATTCAGATTGTTTTTTTCTTCTTCCTCTACCGTGTTGCCCTGGAGGGTATGCCTTTTTTGTTAATGCCTTACTTGGGCCAAAAATTGGTTCGTTAAATCTCCTTGCAATTTTTGCTTTTGGACCTCTATATCTTGCCATTATATACTAATTCTAAATAGACTAAAATTAAACTCTTCGTCTTTTTGGAGGACGACACCCATTATGAGGAAGCGGAGTAACATCTTTAATCGTTGTTACTTCAATACCAACATTTTGTATAGTTCTTATTGCAGATTCTCTTCCTGCACCAGGACCTTTTACAAAAACATCTACTTTACGTAAACCAAGATCATACGCTTTTTGTGCGCAGTCACCTGCAGCCACTTGTGCAGCATATGGAGTGTTCTTTTTAGAACCTTTAAAGCCCATTTTACCAGCAGAAGCCCACGAAATAACCTGACCAGTTGTATTAGTCATAGAGATTATTATGTTATTAAAAGAGGCTTTAACATGGGCTTGGCCCAACGCTTCTACGTTAACAACTCGCTTTTTACTTTTATCTTTTCGCTTTTGTGCCATATCAATTATGCTTATTTAGCAGCTTTCTTCTTGTTAGCAACTGTTTTCTTTTTACCTTTTCTTGTTCGCGCATTATTCTTAGTATGCTGACCACGAACAGGTAGGCCTCTACGATGCCTTAACCCTCTATAACAACCAATATCTAACAAACGTTTAATATTTAATTGTATGGAAGATTTTAGAACTCCTTCTACTTTAAAGGATTCACCAATTATGTTACGTACACTATTGGCTTCTTCTTCTGTCCAATCTTGAACTTTTTTGTTCCAATCAACTCCTGCTTCCGTAAGGATTTTTTGAGCTGAACTTCTACCAAGTCCGAAAATATACGTTAAGGCGATTTCGCCTCTCTTCTGTTGTGGAATATCTACTCCTGCAATTCTAGCCATAACAATTATCCTTGTCTTTGTTTGAATTTGGGGTTCTTCTTGTTGATTACATAAACTTTTCCGTGTCTACGGATAACTTTGCAATCTTCACTTCTCTTTTTTACAGATGCTCTTACTTTCATCTTATTTATATCTATATACTATTCTACCTTTTGTTAAATCATAAGGAGACATTTCAAGTTTGACCTTATCTCCTGGCAATATTTTAATATAGTGCATTCTCATCTTTCCAGATATGTGTGCTATAACCACATGTCCGTTTTCAAGTTCTACTCTAAACATTGCATTAGATAATGCCTCTAGAATAGTTCCGTCTTGTTCAATAGATGCCTGCTTAGCCATATTATAATTTATATACTTCTTCTATATACTTATGTGTTGTTAGCACATCAACTCCATTTTCTGTAATCGCAACGGTATGTTCAAAATGTGCCGATGTTGCTTTATCCTTTGTTCGAATAGTCCAACCATCGTTTTCTTGCACAATGTCTTTTTTTCCTAAATTAATCATCGGCTCTATTGCTATTACCATCCCCTCTTTAAGCTTAGCACCTCGACCTCTTTTACCATAATTAGGTACTTCGGGACTTTCGTGCAAACTTTCACCAACACCGTGACCAACGAGCTCTCTAACAACTGTGTATCCGTAGCCTTCAACAAAATTCTGAATGGCATACCCTATATCACCAGTTCGATTACCAATAACCGCTTTTTCAATTCCTTTATAAAGCGACTCTTTTGTCACTTGTAATAATTGCTTAACATCTTCACTAACTTTACCTACTGCATATGTATAAGCCGAATCACTATGGAAGCCTTTATAAAAAACGCCACAATCGATGCTCAAAACATCCCCATCAACCAATTCCTTATCGCTAGGAAATCCGTGAACAACTTGTTCATTAGGACTTACACACAATGTATAAGGAAATCCATTATAATTCTTAAATGAAGGAACACCTCCATTATCTTTAATAAACTCTTCAGCTAGCTTATCTAGCTTCTTTGTATTAACTCCCGGCTTTATCAACTTGGCTATTTCGCCATGCGCTCTGCCAAGTATATCTGCACTTTCTTTTATTAACTCAATCTCTTCCTTAGACTTATAATGAATCATTATAATACTAAGCAACTGCAGCTTGAGAACGTCCTTTAACTCTACCTGATTTCATCATTCCTTCATAATGTCTCATTAAAAGGTAACTTTCAATTTGCTGTAATGTATCGAGAATTACCCCAACCATAATTAGCAATGACGTACCCCCATAAAACTGAGAGAATCCAGCACTCACTCCTGCCATTCCTGCGAAAGCAGGTAAGATAGCAACCAATGCTAGAAATATTGAACCTGGTAAGGTTACTTTAGTTAAAATGTTATCTATAAATTCTGATGTTTGTTTCCCTGGTTTAATACCTGGAACGAAACCACCATTACGCTTTAAATCTTCAGCGATCTGATTCGGATTAACCGTAATCGCTGTATAGAAAAACGTAAAAATTAAAATCATTACTGCGAACAATCCATTGTACTGCCAAGATCTCGGATCTGAAAATGCCGTACCTACATAGGCAGCAATATCACTATCATTTGCCCAAATATTAGCAATCATTGGAGGGATAAACATAAGTGCCTGAGCAAATATGATTGGCATTACTCCAGCAGAATTTACTTTTAAAGGTATGTATTGTCTTTGTCCACCGTACACCTTATTACCTATAACTTGTTTCGCATATTGAACAGGTATTTGTCTTGTAGCTTGTGTAAAGGCTACAACCGCCATTACTATAAAGAACAAAGCAACCATTTCTAATACAAGTACTAAAGCACCACTCATTCCTCTAGCCATTACTTCAGATACGAAGTAAGCGGGTAAACGTGAAATGATACCAATCATTATAAGCATCGAGATACCGTTTCCAATACCTTTATCCGTAATTTTTTCACCGAGCCACATGGTAAACATTGTACCAGCAACCAATACAATCATTGCACTAATCCTAAAAAAGTAAGGGTCGATTACAATGGCTTCCGCACGAACTGTAGTAGCCAAATAACCAATTGATTGCGCCAAAGTGATAGCAATTGTTAATACTCTTGTAATTTGATTAATCTTATTCCTTCCAGATTCTCCATCCTTTTGCAGCTTTTGGAAGTAAGGCACTGCCATACCAAGCAGTTGAATTACAATGGAAGCAGAGATATAAGGCATAATACCGAGCGCAAAAATTGAAGCCCTCGAAAATGCACCCCCTAAGAAATTATTTAACAACCCAAAAATACCTTGCGCCTCAGGCTGGATTGCAGCCAAAACCACAGGGTCAATACCTGGTAAAACTACATATGAACCCAATCTGAATATAATTAAAAACCCTATGGTATTTAATATTCTAACCCTAAGGTCTTCGATCGAGAAAATATGTTTTATGGTTGTAAAAAATCTTTTCATAAAAATTATATCGTTTCTGCTTTTCCTCCTGCAGTTTCAATCGCCTTAACAGCCGACTCAGAAAATTTATGCGCTACTACATCCAGTTTAGCTTTCAACTCTCCTCTACCCAATATTTTGATTCTATCATTCTTAGTAGCTAATCCATTGGCCATTAAAAAATCAAAGTCAACTTTCTTTGTTTTAGTTTTTTCAACTAACTCTTGAAGAGTATCTAAATTAATAGCACTGTATTCTACACGGTTAGGGCTTGTGAAACCAAATTTCGGTACACGTCTTTGCAAAGGCATTTGACCACCTTCGAAACCTATTTTACGTGAGTATCCAGATCTTGATTGAGCACCATTATGTCCCTTTGTAGAAGTACCACCTCTACCAGACCCTTGGCCACGACCAATTCTCTTTCTATTTTTAACAGACCCTTCTGCCGGTTTTAATGTATGTAATTTCATCTTAAAGTTCTGTTACTGATACTAAATGGCTTACTTTTTTCACCATACCGGCAATCTGAGGAGTAAACTCTACCTCTACCGATTTGTTTATCTTTCCTAAACCTAGCGCTTTAATCGTAAGCTTTTGATTATTAGGACGCTTGATAGTACTTTTAACTTGAGAAATTTTAACTTTAGCCATCTTTCTTATCCGTTAAAAACTGTTTCTAATGTAACTCCTCTTTGTTGTGCAACTGTATAAGCATCTCTCATTTGCATTAATGCATCAAAGGTTGCTTTAACAACGTTATGTGGATTAGATGATCCTTTAGATTTTGCTAAAACATCTTTCACTCCAGCACTTTCAAGTACCGCTCTCATTGCGCCACCAGCAATTACTCCTGTACCAGGCGAAGCTGGTTTAAGTAGCACTAAACCACCACTATATTTTCCAATAGCATCGTGAGGAACTGTATTTCTAAAAAGAGGCACCTTAACTAAATTTTTCTTAGCGTCATCTACTCCTTTAGCAATAGCATCAACAACTTCATTAGCTTTTCCTAAACCGTATCCAACTACTCCTTTACCATCTCCTACAACTATAATTGCAGAAAAGCTAAATCGTCTACCACCTTTTACAACCTTTGCAACACGGTTGATAGAAACAACCTTTTCTTGAAGGTCAATTTCACTGGCTTTTATTGCTTTAATATTTTTTTGCGACATAACTAATTAAAATTTAAGACCACCCTCTCGAGCGCCATCAGCCAATGCTTTTATTTTTCCGTGGTACTGATAACCACTTCTATCAAATAGTATCGACTCCACACCAGCAGCTTTAGCTCTCTCCGCTAATTTAGACCCTACTTGTTTTGTATTATCAATATTATTTCCTTTAGCTCCCAATTCCATTGAATTAGCCGCTGCAACTGTATGTCCACTAGCATCATCTATTAATTGAGCGTAAACAGCTTTATTGCTTTTAAATACTGAAAGTCTTGGACGTTCAGAAGTTCCGACTATTTTACTCCGGATACCTCTACGTATTCTTAACCTTCTTTGTAACTTCGTAATTTTCATAGCTTCAATTATTTAGCAGCAGTTTTACCAGCTTTTCTTCTAACTTCTTCACCAACAAACTTGATACCTTTTCCTTTGTAAGGCTCAATTTTTCTTAGTGATCTTAATTTAGCTGCTACCTGTCCAACTAATTGCTTATCAACACTCTCTAAAATTACAGTTGGTGCCTTTCCTTTTGCACTTTCTGCTGTAACTTTTACTTCACTAGGAATTTGAAAAACAATATTGTGAGAATACCCCAATGTAAGGTCTAAAACATTACCTTGAGTACTAGCTCTATAACCAACACCAATTAGTTCCAATTCTTTTTTATACCCTTCAGAAACTCCAACTACTGCATTATTAATTAAAGATCTATAAAGACCATGTAAGGCTCTATGTCTCTTTTGCTCAGTTGGGCGTTTCAGTATATATTCACCTTCATTCTCTTCAAGCTTAAACTCAGAATTAATCTCCTGAGAAAGCTCCCCTTTAGAACCCTTAATTGTAACTACATTTCCTTGAATGGAAAGTGTTACTCCGTCAGGGATACTAATTGGCTTTTTACCTATTCTTGACATTTGTCTTTTGTATTAATATACGTTACACAATACTTCACCACCCAAATTTTGCCTAGTAGCTTCTTTGTTCGTCATTACGCCTTTCGATGTAGAAAGAATAGCAATACCTAAACCATTAAGTACTCGAGGCATAGAATCCGTAGCGGCATATTTTCTTAAACCAGGCTTACTAATTCTTTCTAAACTTACGATAGCACTTTGTTTAGTGCTTGGGTTATACTTAAGAGCAATCTTAATTTGCCCTTGTGTATTCACATCCTCTTCGAATTTATAGCTCTGGATAAACCCGTTTGCATGCAAAACCTTAGTCATCTCTCTCTTCATTTTTGAAGAAGGGATGTCTACGATTCTTTTGTTGGCTTTAATCGCATTTCTAAGCCTAGTTAAGTAATCTGCTATTGGATCAGTCATTTTTATTCTACTAAATTTTACTCCCCGATTTTGAAACGGGTTGCAAAAATACAAGTTATTTTTTAATATTCAAAAGTTAATTTTAACCTTTGTTCTTTTACCAGCTTGCTTTTGTTACGCCAGGAATTTTACCTTGACTAGCCATTTCACGAAATGTAACCCTAGAGATACCGAATCTTCTCATATAACCTTTAGGACGACCTGTCATTTTACATCTATTATGTAACCTAACTCGTGAAGAGTTTCTAGGTAATTTATCAAGTCCAACGTAGTCACCTTCCTCTTTAAGAGCTTTACGCTTTTCAGCATAACGAGCAACTAGTTTTTCTCTTTTCCTTTCGCGCGCTTTTATGGATTCTCTTGCCATTCTTTAGTTTGCGTTTTTATTTTTAAAAGGCATACCAAACGCCTTTAATAATTCATAACTTTCTTCGTTCGAATTAGCGGAAGTAACAATTGTAATGTTCATACCACCAATTTTATTAACCTTATCAATGCTGATTTCAGGAAAGATAATTTGCTCTTTTACTCCCAGCGTATAATTACCACGACCGTCAAAAGCTTTTTCACTTATTCCTCTAAAATCTCGCACCCTTGGCAACGCTACAGTCATTAAACGATCAAGAAATTCATACATCTGATCACCACGAAGTGTAACTCGAGCACCAATTGGCATCTCTTCTCTTAACTTAAAGTTAGAGATTGATTTTTTAGACAATGTTTGAACAGCACGCTGTCCAGAAATCGTACTAAGTTCTTCAATTCCTGCATCAATAAGTTTCTTATCTGCAACAGCATCACCAATTCCCTTGTTAATGCTGATTTTCTCAATTCTTGGCACTTGCATGACAGACTTGTATTGAAACTTGTCTTTCATTGCAGGCACAATGTCGTTGAGGTATTTGTTTTTTAGTCTAGGATTAGCCATTCTTTATAACATCTCCAGTTTTTTTAGAAAATCGTTCAAGCTTCCCTTCGACTAACTTTCTACCAGTTCTAGTAGCATCGCCAGTTGAAGAGTCCACTAACATTACATTACTAATGTGTATAGGAGCTTCTGTTTTATTTATACCACCCTCAGGGCTTGCGGCAGATGGCTTAATATGTTTTGTTACCACATTAACACCCTCTACGATAACTCTGTTTTTAGCGCCAATAACTTCAAGCACTACCCCAGTTTTACCTTTTGCATTTCCAGCAATCACCTTTACGGTATCACCTTTTTTAACATGCAATTTTTGTTGCTTATTATTCTTTCTTTCCATTGTTACAATACTTCAGGTGCCAATGAAACTATTTTCATAAATTGCTTTTCACGTAATTCTCTGGCCACAGGCCCAAAAATACGAGTTCCTCTAGGCTCATCATTTGGAGTAAGCAACACAGCTGCGTTGTCTTCAAAACGGATATAAGACCCATCTTTTCTTCTTACTTCTTTTTTAGTTCTCACAACTACGGCTCTTGATACGGTTCCTTTTTTAAGGGTACTAGAAGACATTGCTGTTTTCACAGTAACAATTATTTTGTCTCCTACAGAAGCATATCTTTTACCTGTACCGCCTAGCACGCGAATACAAAGAACTGTCTTTGCTCCACTATTATCTGCTACGCTAAGTCTTGATTCTTGCTGTATCATTATTATTTAGCCCTCTCGATTATTTCAACTAATCTCCAACGTTTGTTTTTGCTCAAAGGACGAGTTTCCATAATTTTCACAGTATCACCGATACCACAATCGTTCTTCTCATCATGAACCGAAAACTTATTAGATTTTTTAATAAACTTTCCATATAGAGGGTGCTTAACCTTACGGTCAACTCTGATAGTAATGGACTTATCCATTTTATTACTAACAACAACCCCTACTCTTTCTTTTCTTAAATTTCTTGATTCCATCCTCTTAGTTCTCAAGTGTTTTTGCAGTCAAAGCAGTTTCTAATCTTGCAATTAACTTACGAGTAACCTGAATTTTCATTGGGTTCTCGATAGGCGAAATAGCATGAGCAAACTTAAGTTTTTGCATAACTTCACGCTCGCCAACTAGCTTTTGTTTTATTTCTTCGACCGACAAGGCCTTAATTTCTGAATTTTTCATGCTCTATTCCTCTATATAATCGTTACGAACAGAAAACTTAGTTGCCATAGGAAGCTTTTGCTGAGCTAATCTCAACGCTTCTTTTGCAGTTTCTTTATCAATTCCACCGGCTTCAAACATGATAGTTCCAGGTCTAACTACAGCTACCCAATATTCTGGTGCTCCTTTACCTTTACCCATCCTTACTTCAGCAGGCTTTTTAGTTATTGGCTTGTCTGGAAAAATACGAATCCAAACTTGACCTTGACGCTTCATAGCCCTAGTCATTGCAATACGAGCAGCCTCAATTTGACGACTTGTAATCCAACCAGCTTCTAATGCTTTAATCGCAAATGCACCAAAAGCAATTCTATGACCACGAGTGGCAAGACCCTTAATCCTGCCCTTCTGCATTTTTCTAAACTTCGTTCTTTTTGGTTGTAACATTTTATTATTCTTTACCTACTTTTTCAAGTAGTAACCAAATTAATTTCTATTTCTTCTGTTAGGTGCACCACCTTCTCTGCGATCAGTTCTACGCTCGTTTCTACGATCGTTTCCGCCACCGCCTCTACGTCCACCACTTTGGTTTCCAGTACCGATGTTAGGTGATAGGTCTCTTTTACCATATACTTCTCCTTTGAATATCCAAACTTTGATACCAATGATTCCGTAAATAGTGTTTGACTCTGATAATGCATAATCAATGTCTGCTCTCAATGTATGAAGAGGAATACGTCCATCCTTATACTGCTCAGAACGAGCCATTTCAGCACCACCAACTCGGCCAGAAACTTTTATTTTTATTCCTTGAGCACCCACGCGCATTGCAGAAGCAATTGCTTGTTTCATCGCTCTTCGGAAAGATATTCTTGCTTTTAATTGTTGAGCAATAGACTCTCCAACTAATTTTGCATCAAGCTCTGGACGTTTAATTTCAAAAATATTAATTTGAACATCCTTAGCAATAAGCTTTTTTAACTCTTCCTTAATACGATCAACTTCTGAACCACCTTTTCCAATTACTACACCCGGACGAGCCGTGTGAATGGTTAAGGTTACTCTTTTCATTGTTCTCTCAATAATTATTTTTGAGATATTTCCTTTAGGAATACGAGCATAAACGTATTTACGAATCTTTTGATCCTCAACTAGTTTATCAGCAAAGGTATCTCCACCGTACCAGTTAGAATCCCAACCGCGTACAATACCTAATCTTAATCCAACAGGGTTAACTTTTTGTCCCATGCTTATTTATTATTATCAGATTCGTTTGACTCCGCTGCTTCTGCAACTACTTCGTTAAAGCTATCCACCACCAATGTTACGTGGTTAGAACGCTTTCTTATTCTATGTGCTCTACCTTGAGGGGCTGGTCGTAAACGCTTTAGCATTTTACCACTATCCACCTTGATCATTTTAACATAAAGATCAGCTTCTTCAAGTTGAACATCTTCGTTTTTATGTTGCCAGTTAGCAATAGCGCTAAGTAAAAGTTTCTCCAACTTAGCAGCTCCAACTCTGGGCTCAAACTTCAGAATACTCAATGCATTGTTTACACGCTGTCCTCTTACAAGGTCAGCCACAAGACGCATTTTTCTTGGTGAAGTAGGTACGTTATTTAATTTAGCTATAGCCTCCATAATTACCTTCTACCTTTATCTTTTTTACCAACGTGACCTCTATAATTTCTTGTTGGTGCAAATTCTCCCATTTTATGACCTACCATGTTTTCTGTAACATACACAGGAATAAACTTGTTGCCATTATGAACGGCAAATGTATAACCAACAAATTCTGGCGAAATCATTGATCTTCTTGACCAAGTTTTGATTACAGTCTTTTTGCCAGACTCACTCATCTTATCGACTTTGTTCTCAAGTCTAAAATCGATATATGGCCCTTTTTTTAACGATCTTGCCATTATTTTCTCTTAGTAATTATGAACCTATTAGAATACTTCTTCTTAGCCCTGGTTTTAAAGCCTTTGGCTAATACTCCAGTTCTTGATCTTGGGTGTCCACCAGATGAACGACCTTCACCACCACCCATGGGGTGATCAACAGGGTTCATTGCCACACCTCTTACTCTTGGTCTTCTACCCAACCATCTATTTCTACCCGCTTTACCCAAACGAACATTCATATGATCAGAGTTTCCAACTGCACCAATTGTTGCTAAACACGTAACTAATACCATTCTCATTTCGCCAGAGGGCAATTTAAGCGTAGCATACTTTCCGTCTCTTGCTAATAATTGAGCATAAGAACCAGCACTTCTTGACATAGAAGCTCCTTTACCTGGTTTCAATTCAATGTTATGAACTATTGTACCTAAAGGAATGTCAGCTAAGTATAATGCGTTCCCAATTTCTGGTGCAATATCTTTTCCTGAAATAACTTTCTGCCCTACTTCTAAACCTTCAGGTGCAACCATATACGTTTTTACACCATCGGCATAAACAAGTAATGCTACCCTAGCAGTCCTAGAAGGATCATACTCAATAGATTTTACAGTTGCAGGAATTCCAAACTTGGTTCTTTTAAAATCAACCGTTCTGATTTTCCTTTTATGACCACCACCTATGTTGCGGATAGTCATTTTTCCTGTGTTGTTCCTTCCTCCAGATCTCTTCGCAATTTTTAGTAATGACTTCTCTGGAGTTGATGTAGTTATCTCATCAAATACAGGAGCCACTCTAAATCGCTGTCCTGGGGTTATCGGTCTTAATTTTTTTACTGCCATCGCTTTATCTAATTATATACCGCTGTAGAAATCAATAACTTCTCCATCGGCAACAGTAATAATTGCTTTTTTATAGGCTGCTGTTTTACCAGACACAACTCTTTGCTTGGTATACCTAGATTTAGATTTACCACCATAACGCATGGTGTTAACATCTGCTACGTTTACACCGTACATCTGCTCAACAGCTTTTTTAATCTCTACTTTATTGGCATTTATATCCACAACAAATCCATATTTACCAGATTCGTTTTGGGCAGATACCTTCTCAGTAATAATAGGTTTCTTTAATATGCTCATTTCAATAAAGTTTTTTCGATTGTCTCAATTGAACCTTCCGCTATCACAAGTGTATCCGCATTTAAAACATCGTACGTATTTAACTGATCTGCAGTTATCACTTTCGTGTTTTGAATATTTCTACTTGATAGGATAACATTTGTATTAGTAGTAGGCAACACAAACAATGTTTTCTTATCGTTCATTTTTAAATCTCCTAACATAGCTAAATAGCTTTTTGTTTTTGGAGCCTCAAATGAAAAATCTTCTATAATGGAGATTGCTTTTTCTTTTGCTTTATAAGCTAGCGCTGATTTACGAGCTACTACTTTAAGCTTTTTATTTAATTTAAAGGAGTAGTCTCTCGGCTGAGGGCCAAATGCACGACCACCACCTCTAAAAAGAGGCGATTTAATACTACCCGCACGAGCAGTACCTGTTCCTTTTTGTTTCTTGATTTTACGAGTTGAACCCGAAATATCAGCTCTCTCTTTCGACTTATGCGTTCCTTGACGTTGGTTAGCCAAATATTGCTTTACATCTAGGTAGATTGCATGATCATTTGGTTCTACACCAAAGACATCTTTAGAAAGGCTCACCTTTCTACCTGCATCTTGTCCGTTTATTTTTAGTACTTCAACATTCATGGCTCTACTTCGCTAATACTACAGTTGAATTTTTAGGCCCTGGAATAGAACCATTAATAACTATCACGTTTTTTTCAGGGATAATTTTAAGAATTTGCAAGTTAGTAACGGTAGATTTTTTACCTCCCATTCGACCTGCCATTCTCATTCCTTTAAAAACACGTGCTGGATAAGATGCTCCACCAATAGAACCTGGTGCTCTTAACCTATTATGCTGACCGTGTGTTGCTTGACCCACACCAGCAAAATTATGACGCTTAACTACGCCTTGAAATCCTTTACCTTTTGAATTAGCCGAAGCATCAACAAAATCACCTTCAACGAAAACGTCTTCGATTTTTACTTCTTGTCCTAATTGAACTCCACCTTCAAACTCAACTCTAAAATCTCTAAACTCAACTACATGTTGTTTAGGAGTTGTTTTGGCTTTTTCAAAATGACCTTTTAATGCTTTAGGAGTATTCTTTTCCTTACGCTCACCATACGACAACTGAACTGCTGTATAGCCGTCAGTCTCCGTATTTTTTACTTGTGTTACTACACAAGGACCAGCTTCTATAACTGTGCATGGGATATTCTTCCCATCGGCACCAAAAAGGCTAGTCATTCCGATCTTTTTTCCTATTATACCAGACATTTTATTTAATTTATTTTCCCGTTAAGGCAAAGCCAATTGCGGCCCCATTTTTCTAAGGGACTGCAAAGATAGCAATTAAAATATTCTTTCCAAGAGGTGCAATAAATTTATATTACACATTGAAGTAAAAGAAAGAACCAACTCGTTCAGCGGTTCTTTCTTGTATTATGTTTCTACTTATCAGACCTTGATTTCAACGTCAACTCCACTAGGTAATTCGATCTTCATAAGTGCATCAACTGTTTTAGAGCTTGTAGAGAAAATGTCTAACAAACGCTTATAGGTACAAAGTTGAAACTGCTCACGAGCTTTCTTATTTACGTGTGGTGATTTAAGTACTGTAAATTTTTCTTTTACTGTAGGTAATGGAATAGGTCCGTTAACTACTGCGCCAGTTGCCTTTACTGCACGTACAATCTTTTCAGATGACTTATCAACCAAGTTATGATCGTAAGACTTTAGTTTTATTCTAATCTTCTGGTTCATAACTTATTTTTTAACTCCTTTAACTTCTTCAATAATTTTTTCGGCCAAATGCTTAGGCACTGGATCATAGTGGGAGAACGTAAGTGAAGCTGATGCTCTACCTGATGTGATCGTTCTTAAAGCGGTAACATATCCAAATAATTCAGATAATGGCACATTCGCTTTTAGTATTTGAGCACCTCCTTTAGAATCCATTCCTTTCATTATTCCTCTTCGCTTATTCAAGTCACCATTAACAGGACCTGTATATTCTTCTGGAGTAACTACTTCAACACCCATAATTGGCTCTAATAATTGAGGACCAGCTTGTTTAGAAGCTTGCTTAAACCCAATTCGAGCTGCCAATTCAAATGATAACGCATCTGAATCCACATCATGGAATGAACCGTGATACAATTTAACGTATAAAGAATCAACAGGAAATCCTGCTAACGCGCCATTCGTCATTGCTTGCTTAAATCCTTTTTCTATAGATGGTATAAATTCTTTTGGAATAGCACCACCCACAATTTTATTTTCAAAAAGAAGTCCTTCTTTCCCATCATCTCTAGGGCCCATCTCAAATACGATATCGGCAAATTTACCTTTACCACCCGATTGCTTTTTGTAAACCTCTTTATGCTCAACGAGCTTAGTAACGTTTTCTTTATATGCAACCTGAGGAGCACCTTGGTTAATATCAACCTTAAACTCTCTTCTTAAACGATCAATGATAATCTCAAGGTGAAGTTCACCCATTCCTCTCATTACAGTTTGACCTGTTTCTTCGTCCGTGTGAACTCTTAATGTTGGATCTTCTTCAACCAATTTAGCAATGGCCATTCCCATCTTATCAACATCCGCTTGAGTTTTAGGCTCAATAGCATAACCAATTACCGGTTCTGGGAAAGACATCGACTCAAGCACAATCTTATGCTTTTCGTTTACCAACGAATCTCCCGTTTTAATATCTTTAAAACCAACACCAGCGGCTATATCGCCAGCCTCTGCTACTTTAATAGGATTTTGCTTATTAGAGTGCATTTGCATTAAACGAGAAATACGTTCTCGCTTACCTGTACGTGCATTATACACATACGAACCTGCTTCTAATTTGCCAGAGTAAACTCTAAAAAAGCAAAGACGACCCACAAACGGATCTGTTGCAATTTTAAATGCCAATGCAGCGAAAGGCTCATCAAGGTCTGGTTTTCTAACTTCAATTTCTTCAGTATCAGGATTTATTCCTTCTACAGGAGGCATATCCATTGGAGATGGCAAGTAAGCACAAACAGCATCAAGCATGGCTTGAACACCTTTGTTTTTAAATGCAGACCCACACATAACAGGAGAAAATGACATATCAATTACCGCTTCGCGGATTGCTTTGTTCATTTCTGCCTCTGTAATACTTTCAGGATCTTCAAAGAATTTCTCTAAAAGAGCATCATCGTATTCAGCAACTGATTCAATCAGTTTCTGTCTCCACTCTTCCACTGTCTCTTTTAAATTTTCAGGAATCTCTATTTCTTTATAGGTCATTCCCATATCATCGTCATTCCAAACAATTGCTTTGTTTGTAATAAGATCAACAACTCCTTTAAAATCTTCTTCAGCTCCAATAGGAATTTGAAGAGGCACAGGATTAGCTCCTAATTTATCTTTTATTTCAGTAACTGATTTAAAGAAATCCGCTCCAGCACGGTCCATTTTGTTTACGAAACAAATTCTAGGAACCTTGTACTTATCAGCTTGTCTCCAAACAGTTTCAGATTGTGGCTCAACACCCGATACTGCACAAAATAATGCAACAGCACCATCTAATACTCGTAAAGAACGCTCTACTTCAACCGTAAAATCTACGTGACCAGGCGTATCAATAATGTTAATACCAAACTCTTTCGTTTTATCTACTGGTCTACCCTGATCGGTTGGGTATTTCCAAGATGTAGTGGTAGCCGCAGAAGTAATGGTAATACCACGCTCTTGCTCTTGCTCCATCCAATCCATGGTAGCTGCACCATCATGTACTTCACCAATTTTATGGCTCAACCCCGTATAATACAGAACACGTTCTGTCGTGGTTGTTTTACCAGCATCGATGTGCGCCATGATGCCGATATTCCTTAGGTAATTTAAATCCTTAGCCATAATTAAAAACGGAAATGCGAGAATGCCTTGTTTGCCTCGGCCATTCTATGCGTATCATCTTTTTTCTTAATTGAACCACCTTCACCTTTTGAGGCTGCAATGATTTCAGCTGCTAGTTTATCAGTCATGGTTTTCTCTCCTCTCTTACGAGTGAACATAATCATCCATTTCATCCCTAGCGATATTTTTCGGTCTGGCCGAACCTCTAAAGGAACTTGAAATGTGGCACCACCAACGCGTCTACTTTTAACTTCTACTGTAGGACTAACGTTTGCTAGTGCTTTTTTCCAAGTTTCAAGTCCATTCTCACCAGTCTTATTTTCTACGATTGCTACCGCATCATAGAAAATAGAATAAGCAATACTCTTCTTACCATCTACCATCAGGTTGTTAACAAACCTTGTTACAAGGGTGTCAGCAAACTTTGGGTCAGGCAGAATATACCTTTTCTTAGGTTTAGCTTTTCTCATTTACTTCTTAATTTTAAAATTACTTTTTAGGGCGCTTCGCACCGTACTTCGAACGTCTTTGTGTTCTTCCACTCACACCTGCAGTATCTAGAGCACCTCTAATTATATGGTATCGTACACCGGGAAGATCTTTTACTCTTCCACCACGAATCAATACAATAGAGTGTTCTTGCAAGTTATGACCCTCACCTGGAATATAGGCGTTGACCTCTTTACCGTTAGTTAACCTTACACGGGCAACTTTACGCATAGCAGAGTTTGGCTTTTTAGGTGTAGTTGTGTACACCCTAGTACAAACTCCTCTACGTTGAGGACAAGAGTCAAGAGCAGGAGACTTAGACTTTGAAGTCAGCTTAGTTCTTCCCTTTCTTACTAATTGTTGAATAGTAGGCATCTATCTATCTTTTTAATACGAATTTGCGGCCTTCGCAAAATTTCGGACTGCAAAGATATAAAATTGGAATTTAGAATACAACGGATGATGAAGATTTAGAGGAGAAATAATAGGGAGCCTTGACTAGCTCAACCCCAACCTTTGTTTGGATGCAAACATAGAGGTTTATTACGGTTATTATCTCTTATAAAGTTTAGAGTTTTGCCAAAGGGTGTAGGTTGAAGAGCCCACTCCTATGGTGCTATTATAAATGCCAATAGAGCAAGAAATAGGACACCTCTACGAGGTTTTATTGAAACTCACATATTTAGAAGAAGACATATTTATAATATTACGGGATTACAATCGCATATTATTATGTTTATTTTAGATTGTAATCGAAAATTATTATATATTTGAGATAAATGATAGCACGAAGCATACAAACTGAGCTTGAAAACACTTTATTTAAAGGTAAAGCTATATTGCTTTTTGGCGCACGACAAGTAGGAAAAACCACTTTATTAGCCCAATTAGTAAAAGAAAAAAGCGAAAATACACTACAAATAAGTGGTGACGAACATGATATTATGGCTCTATTAGCCTCCATTACTTCTACTCAACTTAAGAACTATATTGGGCGGAATACCCTATTTATAATTGATGAAGCGCAACGGATATCTAATATAGGACTTACTTTAAAACTAATAGCCGATAAACTAAAAGGTGTACAAGTAATAGCCACAGGGTCTTCTGCTTTTGAAATGGCAAATAAAATGGACGAGCCTTTAACAGGTAGAAAGTTTGAGTTTAACTTATTTCCATTAAGTTTTCAGGAGTTGGTTAACCACCACGGGTTAATAGAGGAAAAAAGGCAGCTAGAACAAAGGCTAATCTATGGTAGTTACCCAGAAATAATAATGGCTATCGATAACAAAGAACAATTATTAAACTTAATTTCCGATAGCTATTTATACAAGGATTTATTAATGCTTGAAAACATTAAACGACCTAAGTTATTAGAAAAACTATTGAAAGCCCTTGCGCTACAAGTTGGAAGGGAAGTTTCCTATAATGAACTAGCCCAACTAGTAGGAGCTGATAAGGGTACCGTAGAAAAATATATCCAGTTGTTTGAACAAACGTTTATTGTTTTTCAGTTACCCAGCTATAGCCGTAATGTGAGAAACGAGCTTAAAAAAAGTAAAAAAATCTACTTTTACGATAATGGTATCCGCAATGCGGTGATAGGAAATTACAACCCATTAATAAAACGCACCGATATAGGTGCTCTATGGGAAAATTACTTGATGGCTGAACGAATAAAGGTAAACGTTTACATTGGCAAAAGAACCTCCTCCTATTTTTGGCGTACCACGCAACAACAAGAAGTAGATTTGGTGGAAGAGGATGCCAATACCCTTGCAGCATTTGAGTTCAAGTGGAATAAAGCATCCAAACAAAAAATGTCCAAAACTTTCACCAGAGCTTATCCCACTGCAAGCACTCAATTAGTGACCCCTGGTAATTATGAGGAGTTTTTATTGAAAAAATGATGTTATCAAAGAGCGCCTCTGAGTGATCATAAAATATTTGAGAGTCATAGTACAAGGAGTAGCAGATGCCTGTTGGTGAAACAACACCAACAAGGGGTTAGTGCTCAATTAGTAACTCCTGCAATTTAAGAGCCTTTTGAAATTATTCGTGAGACACGAACCAAGGGATAAAATTAGAGATAATAACGATGTAAACGTTGTTATGAAAGAAATATATTAGAAATAGCTATAGGCCTGTTGGTGAAACTACCACCATGGGTTCAGCAACGATAAGAGTACCAGTAATGCGTGTAGTTTGAAAGTGGATTAAGGGTATTGGCCATATCGTTTTTTTATGCGATATAGCGCTTTTTGCTTGATCTTTCAAAGTGGCACAGTTTGAACCGTTATGGCGTTGGCCTTGCTCAGCTAACTGGCACGGTTTGAACCGAAATAGCCACCCGAAAAGCAATGGAAGGTGATTATATATAATTATACCTCTGTCAAAGTTCTAAACTTTGACAGAGGTATAATTGATAAAGGGTGTAAAAGTGTAACTTTTACACCCTTTTTTTTAATCATTATTTTAAACAGATTCCTGCCTTCGCAGGAATGACGTTCAATTTACACGCTATATTTTAAGCTTCTCCTACTGCGCCTCCAAAATTCATTGGGAATTGAGGTGCTTCCGTTGATTGCTTAATTGGCCCATGAGCTTGCTCGTACTTTTGAATATTATCATTCAAAGCACCGAGCAAACGCTTGGCATGCTCAGGAGTTATTACAATTCGTGACTTTACTTTTGCTTTTGGCACCCCAGGCATAAGCCTGATAAAATCTATTACAAATTCGCTATTAGAATGTGCAATCATTGCAAGATTAGCATATACCCCTTCTGAAACTTCCTCGGATAATTCAATGTTTATCTGATTCGGCTTTTGCGGCTTCTTTTCTTGATCTGCCATAACACTAACTTTCTGCTTTTACTTGTTCTTCTTGTTCTTCAACTTCAGCTTCAACCGCTGGAGCACTTAAAGATTCCAATTCAGCTTTGTTTGCAACAAACATATCATCGAAAACTCGCTGACCAGTACCTGCAGGAATTAAATGTCCCACAATTACATTTTCTTTAAGTCCATTTAATGTATCTCTCTTACCTCTAATCGAAGCCTCGCTCAATACTTTAGTTGTTTCTTGGAAAGAAGCAGCTGAAATAAAGCTTTCGGTTCCTAATGAAGCCGCAGTGATACCTTGCAATGTTGGTCTTGAAACCGCTGGTTGAGCTGGTCTTGAAGCCACCACCTTTGCATCTTTTCTTTTTAAGGATGAGTTTTCATCTCTTAACTCTCTTGAAGAAACAATTTGACCTGCTTTAAGAAGATTAGAATCGCCTGCATCAGTTACAAAATACTGATCTAAGATTGCATCATTTTCCTCTCTAAAGATAAATTTATTAACCAATGTGTTGGCAAGGAATGTAGTATCTCCAGAATCTAAGATCATAACTTTCTGCATCATCTGGCTTACAATAGCTTCGATATGCTTATCGTTAATTTTTACACCTTGTAATCTATAAACTTCTTGTATTTCGTTTACTATATAACGCTGTACGGCTGTTGGCCCTTCAATCGAAAGAATATCATTAGGAGTAATAGCTCCATCAGAAAGAGGCGTACCTGATTTCACAAAATCATTATCTTGTACCAAGATATGCTTAGAAAGTGATACTAAGTATCTTTTCTTAATTCCATCTTTAGACTCGATAAAAATTTCACGATTACCACGCTTAATACCACCGTATGTTACAACACCATCAATTTCACTAACTACTGCTGGGTTAGATGGGTTTCTAGCTTCAAATAATTCTGTAACTCTAGGAAGACCACCTGTAATATCACGTGACTTACTCATTGTACGAGGTATTTTAGCCATCACCTGACCTGCTTTTAACTTCGCACCATCTTCGACTGCAAGGTGAGCTCCAACAGGGATGTTATAACCCTTGCTGTCCTCTTTACCATTAATTATAATAGAAGGGTTCTTCGTTTTATCTTTTGTATCGATAATAACCTTTTCTCTGTGACCTGTTTGTTCATCAGACTCTTCCTTAAAAGTAACATTCTCTATAATGGCCTCAAACTCAACTTTTCCATCAAATTCACTTAACAGAACTGCATTATAAGGGTCCCAGAAACACATTCTATCATCTTTCTTGACTTTATCCCCTTCATTAACAGTGATAAATGAACCATAAGGCACGTGAGTGCTGATAAGTACTTGTTTCGATTTAGGATCGAGAATTCTAATTTCACCTGTACGACCCATTACTACATTCACTTTCTTACCATCTGCATCAGTAGTTTCAAGTGTTCTTATGCCATCAAATTCTAATTTTCCATCGAATTTAGCTATTACTTGCGCATCTACAGCAATGTTTGAAGCTGTACCACCAACGTGGAAAGTTCTCAATGTAAGTTGCGTACCTGGCTCACCAATAGACTGTGCCGCAATTACACCTACAGCTTCACCCATATTTACCATTTTACCGGTTGCAAGGTTACGCCCGTAACATTTAGCACAACCACCACGCTTAGTTTCACACGTAAGCATCGAGCGAATTTCAACTTCCTCAATGCTTGTTTCTTCTATTAGTTTTGCAACCTCTTCTGTGATTTCATCACCAGAACTTACAATTAATTCATCCGAAATTGGATCAAAAACATCGTGAACACTTACCCTACCCAAAATACGTTCAGAAAGTGGCTCAACAACATCCTCATTATCTTTCAATGCAGAAACAACAAGACCTCTTAGCGTCCCACAATCAGCTTCGTTTACAACTAGGTCTTGAGAAACATCTACCAAACGTCTTGTTAAATAACCCGCATCCGCAGTTTTAAGCGCTGTATCGGCCAAACCTTTACGAGCACCGTGGGTAGAAATAAAGTACTCAATTACATCTAAACCTTCTTTAAAGTTAGATAAAATTGGGTTTTCAATAATTGCACCTACTGAACCTGCAATGTTTTTCTGGGGTTTAGCCATTAGTCCCCTCATACCACCTAGCTGACGAATTTGCTCTCTAGAACCCCTAGCTCCTGAGTGCATCATCATATAAATTGAGTTAAACCCTTGCTGATCAGCTTCTAACTGATCCATAAGTGTAGTAGTAAGCTGAGAATTAATTCTCGTCCAGATATCAATTACTTGATTATATCTTTCATTATCTGTTATAAGCCCCATGTAGTAGTTATTCCACACAGCGTCAACTTCTTCTTTTGCTTGCTTTACAAGAATTTCTTTCTCCTTAGGAATCATAACATCATTAAGTCCCATTGATAGACCACCTTTATAGGCAGCCTGGAATCCTAATGTTTTAATATCATCTAAGAAATTAGCTGTTCTTTCAGAACCAGAAATTTTGTAGATATCAGAAATAATTTTCTGAAGCTCCTTTTTAGAAAGTAATTTATCTATATAACCAACTTCTTCAGGAACAAACTGATTAACTAAAACTCTACCCGCAACGGTTTCAACCAACTTGTTTTCAAGTTCGCCCGTTTCTTGGTTTCTAACGTTAGTTCTTAGTTTAATATATGCATTTTTAGAAAGTACTTCTTCATTTAATGCAATAATTACCTCATCAGCATTATAGAAAACCATCCCCTCTCCTTTAATAGGAAAATCTTTGGTTGACTTTCTGCCCTTCGTAACATAGTATAATCCCAACACCATATCCTGTGAAGGAACCGTAATTGGAGCGCCATTTGCAGGATTTAAGATATTATGAGATGATAACATCAATAAAGATGCTTCCAAAATAGCCTCGTGCCCTAAAGGAACATGAACCGCCATTTGATCACCATCAAAATCCGCATTAAATGCAGTACATACCAATGGGTGTAGCTGAATGGCTTTACCTTCAATTAATTTTGGTTGGAATGCCTGAATACCTAAACGGTGCAATGTAGGAGCACGATTAAGAAGAACAGGATGTCCTTTCAATACGTTTTCTAGAATATCCCAAATAACAGGATCTTTTCTATCAACTATTTTCTTTGCAGATTTTACTGTTTTAACAATTCCTCTTTCAATCAGTTTCCTGATTACAAAAGGCTTGAAAAGCTCAGCTGCCATATCCTTTGGCAAACCACATTCGTGCAGTTTTAACTCTGGTCCTACAACAATTACAGAACGTCCAGAATAATCAACCCTCTTACCTAATAAGTTTTGACGGAAACGACCTTGTTTACCTTTAAGCATATCACTTAAAGATTTCAGTGCTCTATTACCATCAGCTCTAACAGCATTTACCTTTCTTGAGTTGTCAAAAAGAGAATCAACTGCTTCTTGAAGCATACGTTTCTCATTTCTAAGAATTACTTCAGGAGCTTTGATATCCATTAATCTTTTCAAACGATTATTACGGATTATAACTCTTCTATAAAGATCATTTAAATCAGATGTTGCGAACCTACCACCATCTAATGGTACTAATGGACGTAATTCTGGTGGAATTACAGGAACCATCTTAATTACCATCCATTGAGGCTTGTTCTCAATTCTAGTCTCAGAATCACGGAAACCTTCCACAACTTTTAACCTTTTTAAAGCTTCCGCTTTACGTTGTTGAGAAGTATCGGTAGCTGCTTGAAGTCTCAAAGCAGCAGCCATCTCATTAAGCTTTAATCTTGCAAGGAGCATTTCAACACCTTCTGCTCCCATTTTCGCGATAAACTTATTTGGATCATCATTATCCAATAATTGGTTTTCACGAGGAAGTTTGTCCAAGATATCCAGGTATTCGTCTTCGGTAAGGAATTCTAGGTATTCAATTCCGTCTTCTTCCTTAATACCAGGTTGCACTACTACATAACGTTCGTAGTAAATTATTTGATCTAATTTTTTAGTTGGTAAACCCAATAGGTAACCAATTTTATTCGGCAATGATTTAAAGTACCATATATGAGCAACAGGCACCACTAATTCGATGTGTCCCATACGCTCTCTACGTACTTTTTTCTCCGTTACTTCAACACCACAACGGTCGCAAATTATACCCTTGTAACGAATACGTTTGTATTTTCCACAATGGCATTCCCAATCCTTTACAGGACCGAATATACGCTCGCAAAACAAACCACCCATTTCTGGTTTATACGTTCGATAGTTGATAGTTTCTGGTTGAGTAACTTCGCCATTTGAATGCTCCAAAATAGATTCTGGAGATGCAAGACTGATAGTTACTGCTGAAAAATCGTTATTTACTTTTTTATTTTTTCTGAATGACATATTCTTAAAATAAATTTCTTAGTTAAAACCAGGTGATTAATCTAAAGTTACCTCTAATGCTAAACCTCTTAATTCGTGAATCAATACATTGAAAGATTCTGGAATATTTGGTTTCTGCATATTTTCACCTTTTACAATTGCTTCGTAGGCTTTTGCCCTACCAATTACATCATCAGATTTAATTGTTAAAATTTCTTGAAGAACATGTGAAGCACCAAATGCCTCTAATGCCCAAACTTCCATTTCACCAAATCTCTGACCACCGAACTGTGCTTTACCACCTAAAGGCTGTTGTGTAATTAATGAGTATGGTCCAATTGACCTTGCGTGCATTTTATCATCAACAAGGTGACCTAACTTAATCATATAAATTACACCAACCGTTACTGGTTGATCAAATCGCTCTCCACTTAATCCATCGTATAAATAAGTACGGCCATAATCAGGTAATCCAGCTTCTTTAAGCTCTGCAGCTACTTGATCCATAGAGGCTCCATCAAATATTGGAGAAGCATATCTTTTGCCCATTTTAATTCCAGCCCAACCAAGTACGGTTTCATAAATCTGTCCAAGGTTCATCCTTGAAGGCACACCTAATGGATTTAATACAATATCAACTGGGGTTCCATCTTCAAGGAAAGGCATATCCTCGTCTCTTACGATTTTAGCAACAACACCTTTATTACCATGACGCCCTGCCATTTTATCACCTACCTTTAGTTTACGCTTTTTAGCGATATAAACTTTAGCAAGTTTTACAATTCCTGCAGGTAATTCGTCACCTACTTCAAGAATGAATCTTTCTCTCTTAAATACTCCTGTAATCTCGTTTCTTCTTGCTACATACGCTTTTACAATACGCACTACCATTTGGTTCGTATCTTCATTTGTAGTCCAATTATCTAAAATCACATCAGAAATAAGGTTTACTTCTTCAGGTACGGCATACGTACTTTCATCTCTATAGATGTTTTTATCTGGGAATAAATTAGCTTCTATATTTTTGGTGCTAAATTTAACACCCTTGCTTAGAAGCTCATCGCCAAATTTATGTCCTACTCCTTGCGAAGTTTTACCAGTTAATAACGAAGTTAATTTTTCAATTACTTCCGCTCTAACAGACGATAACTCTTGTCCGTACTTATGCATAAGAAGTCCAACTTCTTTTTTAGCTTTCGCACGAAGATCTTTATCCTTTTTGCTTCTCGTAAAGAGTTTGGTATCAATAACAACACCTCTCAATGATGGTTTCGCTTTTAACGAAGCATCTTTAACATCTCCAGCTTTATCACCGAAAATTGCTCTAAGAAGTTTTTCTTCTGGGGTTGGATCACTTTCTCCTTTAGGAGTAATTTTACCAATTAGAATGTCGCCTTCTTTAATTTCAGCTCCAATTCTAATAATTCCATTTTCGTCAAGGTGCTTCACAGCTTCTTCACTTACATTTGGAATTTCAGAAGTTAACTCTTCCTCACCACGTTTTGTGTCTCTAACTTCTAAATCAAACTCATCTATATGTATAGACGTGTATATATCTTCTCTTACTACACGTTCAGAAATCACAATCGCATCCTCAAAGTTGTATCCTTGCCAAGGCATAAACGCAACTTTCATATTTCTACCTAACGCAAGTTCGCCACCTTCAGTAGCATATCCTTCTGTTAATGCTTGCCCTTTAACAACTTTTTCGCCTTTTTTAACTAAAGGCTTCATGTTAACACAGGTATCTTGGTTTGTTCTTCTAAACTTAATTAGATCGTATGTTTTAGAATCGCCATGGAAACTAGCTAGTAGTTCATCATTCGACATATCATAACGAACAAGAATTTTGTCTGCATCAACAAATTCAACAATTCCATCGCCTTCGGCTAATACCAATGAACGAGAATCTAATGCAACTCTTGTTTCAAGGCCAGTTCCAACAACGGGAGCTTCGGGTCTTAATAAAGGCACTGCTTGACGCATCATATTGGATCCCATCAAGGCACGGTTGGCATCATCATGCTCTAAGAAAGGAATTAATGAAGCCGCAACCGAAACAATTTGGTTTGGAGCAACATCCATAAATGATAATTTTTCTGGCCCTACAATTGGGAAATCTCCTTCAAAACGTGCCTTAATTTTATCATTTACATATTTTCCTTTATCATCAACAGGTGCATTTGCCTGTGCAATGTTATGTGTATCTTCGTCTTCGGCAGTTAAATAAGTAATGGTATCAGGTGTCATCCCTACATTACCATTTTTATCAACTTGGCGGTATGGAGTTTCAATAAAGCCCATACCATTCACTTTTGCATGAACACATAGTGAAGAAATCAAACCAATGTTTGGCCCTTCAGGAGTTTCAATCGTACATAAGCGACCATAATGAGTGTAGTGAACATCTCTCACCTCAAAACCAGCTCTTTCACGAGAAAGACCACCAGGCCCTAATGCAGAAAGTCTTCTTTTGTGGGTAATCTCTGCCAATGGATTTGTTTGATCCATAAACTGAGAAAGTTGATTCGTTCCAAAGAATGAATTGATAACAGAAGACAGTGTACGCGCATTGATCAATTCAACCGGTTTAAAATCTTCGTTATCTCTAACGTTCATTCGTTCCTTAATGGTACGAGACATACGCGCCAAACCAACACCAAATTGTGTATATAGTTGTTCTCCTACAGTTCTTACTCGCCTGTTACTTAAGTGATCAATATCATCAACAATTGCCTTTGAGTTAATCAACCCAATGAGGTACTGAATTATATAAATTATATCATCTTTAGTTAAAACTCGGCTTTGCTCAGACATATCAATCTTAAGCTTACGGTTGATTCTATAACGACCAACTTCACCCAAATCATAACGTTTATCACTAAAAAACAAATTGTTAATTAAGTCACGTGCAGTTCCTTCGTCAGGAGCTTCTGTATTTCTTAATTGTCGGTAAATAGTTTCTACCGCTTCTTTTTCAGTGTTAGAATTATCTTTAGCCAGTGTATTAAAGATGATTGTAAAATCAGTCACATTTACATCGTCTCTATGAAGAATTATTGATTTGGTACCAGACTCAATAATTAATTCAATATCACCTTCTTCTATAATATGATCTCTTTCTAAAAGCACTTCGTGTCGATCAATAGATACTACTTCACCCGTATCTTCATCTACGAAATCTTCCGTCCAAGTATTAAGAACCCTAGCAGCAAGCTTACGACCCACCGCTTTTTTAATGTTTGCTTTTTTAGCTTCTACCTCTTCAGATAAGCCAAATAAGTCTAGTATATCTTTATCTGTACCCCATCCGATTGCACGTAATAAGGTGGTGATAGGAAACTTCTTTTTACGATCGATGTAAGCATACATTACATTGTTTACATCGGTAGCAAATTCAATCCAAGACCCTTTAAAAGGAATAATTCTTGCAGAATAAAGTTTCGTTCCGTTGGTGTGTTTACTTTGAGCAAAGAAAACACCAGGAGACCTATGTAATTGAGATACAATTACACGCTCCGCTCCATTAATCACAAATGATCCCTTATTTGTCATATAAGGAATATTGCCAAGAAATACTTCTTGCTCTATTGTTTCAAAATCTTCGTTTTCATCATCATTACATGATAAACGCAATTTTGCTTTTAAAGGAACAGAGTAAGTTAAACCTCTATCAATACACTCATCAACTGAGTATTTTGGAGGATCAACCAAATAATCAACAAATTCCAATAGGAAGATGTCGCGTGAATCAGAGATAGGGAAGTTATCAGAGAATACTTTGAATAACCCTTCGTTTTCACGACTTTCTGCAGGAGTTTCTAATTGAAAGAAATTCTGGAATGATTTTACTTGAATATCTAGAAAATCAGGATATTCGATAATTTTCTTAATGGAAGAAAAGTTAATTCTTTCGGATTGAATTGCTGTTGCCAAAACTTTATTTAGTTAAAGTTAAAATATGCAGGAACCCCTGCTAAAGGTATTGTACCTATTCTTGTACAAACAGGAAAAGACCCCTTTACCGATTTGCATCGAAAAAGGGGCCTAATAAATTTAGGCCTTATAAAAAGCCACCAAAGTTTACTTCAATTCAACTTCAGCTCCAGCTTCTTCTAATTGCTTTTTAAGCGCTTCAGCTTCGTCTTTAGCAACTCCTTCTTTTATAGCTTTAGGAGCACTATCAACTACTTCTTTAGCTTCTTTAAGTCCAAGACCAGTCAATTCTTTTACAAGTTTAACGATTGCTAATTTTGCTCCACCTGGTGCTATAAGAACTACATCGAAAGAATTTTTTTCTTCTGCTGCTTCTTCACCACCACCACCAGCTACCATTACTGGTGCTGCTGCTGCTGCAGGCTCAATACCATGCTCATCCTTAAGGATTCCAGCTAACTCGTTTACTTCTTTTACAGTTAGGTTAACTAACTGATCAGCGAATGCTTTTAAATCTGCCATTTTATCTTCTAAATTTTAATTATTCAACACTAATTTTCACGTTCAGACAATGTCTTAACCAATCCTGACAATGTAGATCCGCCACTTTGTAACGCAGAAACAACATTTTTAGCAGGAGATTGAAGAAGCCCAATAATTTCACCAATAAGCTCATTTTTAGATTTAAGCTCACTTAGCATTTTTAGGTGTTCTTCTCCTATGAATAGATCGGAATCAATGGAAGCTCCTTTCAACATAGGTTTATCGGCAGACGCGCCTGATTTTCTAAAATCTCTAATCACTTTTGCAGGAACGTTTCCTACATCTTTTGAAAATATAATTCCAGAAAAACCTTTTAATACTTTTTCAAAAAACTCTGTATAATCTGTATCTAATTTTTCTAATGCTTTTTGAATTAATGTGTTTTTATAAACATTATATTCAACTCCGTTATCAAAGCATAGTCTTCTAAATGCATTAATCTGATCAACAGTTAATCCAGAGGCATCAGTAACATAGAAGAAGTTATTATCTTCAAATTTACCGCTTAACTCCTCTACTACTTTTACTTTTTCTTCTCTAGTCATGACTATAAACTTGAAACTGATTTTGGATCTATTTTAAGTCCAGCACTCATTGTGCTTGACATGCTTATGCTTTTAAAGTAGGTTCCTTTTGCTGACGAAGGCTTTAACTTTGAGATTGTATTAATTACCTCTTCAGCATTTTCTTGTATCTTTTGCGCATCAAAAGAAATTTTTCCAACACTGGCGTGTATAATACCGGCTTTATCAACTTTAAAGTCAATTTTACCACTCTTTACTTCTTTAACAGCTTTTGCTACATCTAAAGTAACTGTGCCCGACTTAGGATTAGGCATTAAACCTCTCGGCCCTAACACTCTACCCAAACGACCCACTTTTGCCATAACCGTAGGCATTGTAATAATTACATCAATGTCAGTCCAGCCACCTTCAATCTTCTTAATGTACTCATCAAGACCAACGTGATCTGCACCTGCATCTTTAGCTTCTTGCTCTTTATCTGGTGTACAAAGCACTAATACAGTTAAATCTTTACCTGTACCATGTGGCAATGTAACTACCCCTCTAACCATTTGGTCAGCTTTACGAGGATCTACCCCTAAACGTATATCTAAATCAACTGAAGCATCAAATTTTGTAAAAGTAATTTCTTTTACCAATTGAGCTGCATCTGCAAGAGCATATTCCTTTTCAGAATCTACTTTTTCTACAAGTGCTTTTTGATTTTTTGTTAACTTTCCCATTTTACTATTTCTTAGTTAGCCCAAGGTGCAGCACCCGAAACTGTTATGCCCATGCTTCTTGCTGTACCAGCAACCATTTTCATTGCAGAATCGATCGTAAATGCATTAAGATCTGGCATTTTTGTTTCTGCAATTGCTTTTACCTGATCCCAGGTTACAGAAGCAACTTTAATTCTATTAGATTCAGCAGAACCTTTCTTTTTCTTTGCGGCCTCTAGCAACAACACTGGCGCTGGAGGTGTTTTAATTACAAATTCAAAAGATTTATCTCCAAAAATTGTAATCAATACTGGCAAAACTTGCCCCTGTTTCTCTTGAGTTCTAGCATTAAATTGCTTACAGAACTCCATGATATTTAGACCTTTACTACCTAAAGCTGGTCCTACAGGAGGTGAAGGGTTTGCTGCCCCTCCTCTTATTTGTAATTTCAGATATCCACTAATCTCCTTAGCCATTTTCCTCTAATCTATTTTTTCTACTTGCATATAGTTAAGCTCAACCGGTGTATTTCTTCCGAAAATCTTCACCATAACATTAAGCTTCTTCTTCTCTTCAAAAACTTCTTCAACATTACCAGTAAAACCACTGAAAGGACCATCCATCACTTTCACATTTTCACCTATAATATAAGGGTCGTTAAGCTTCTCTTCATTATCTTCAACTTCCTCAACTTTACCCATTATCCTGTTGATCTCACGCTCTCTAAGCGCTACAGGCACCTTAGATGTTCCTGCGCCTTCTCCAAGAAAGCCAATCACACCTGGTATTGAATTTACAACGTGGCTTGCTTCACCATGTGTAAGGTCTGCTTCTACCAAAACATACCCTGGAAAGAAATTACGCTCTCGCACTCTTTTCTTCCCATTTCTAATTTCATATACTTTTTCAGAAGGTATAAGTACTTGAGTAACATACTCCTGAAGTTTTTCTCTTTCAACCTCGGTTTCGAGGTAAAGTTTTATCTTTTTCTCCTTACCGCTAACTACTCTTAATACATACCACTTCAATTCGCTCATCTAGATATTATTAAAATGCGTTATAAAACCAAGACATAGCATTATTAAATGCGTAATCAAACACACCTATCATTAGTGCAAATATTACAGAAGCAACTAGCACTAACACTGAGCTGTTTTGTAAATCCTTATACTTTGGCCAAGAAACTTTATCTCTCATTTCTACAACCGACTCCTTAATAAATGTTATCAACTTTTGCATATTAATACAGTAGTTAAAATTTTAGCACGGGTGGAGAGACTCGAACTCCCAACCAACGGTTTTGGAGACCGCTACTCTACCAATTGAGCTACACCCGTTTGATGCGCTGCCCAAATTGGGAGTGCAAAAATAGTGTTTTATTATTATAACACAAGTGCGTTTCAATAAAATATGAAACGCACTTGGAAATAATTATATATTTAGATGATTATAAGATCTCGGTTACTTGACCTGACCCTACTGTTCTACCGCCTTCACGGATAGCAAAACGTAATCCTTTTTCCATTGCTATAGCACTGTGCAATTCAACTTCGATAGTTACATTGTCGCCAGGCATAACCATTTCAACACCTTCAGGAAGCATAATTGTTCCTGTTACATCTGTTGTTCTAAAATAGAACTGAGGACGGTATTTGTTGAAAAATGGAGTGTGACGTCCACCTTCTTCTTTTGAAAGAACATAAATCTCCGCTTTAAATTTATTGTGAGGCTTAACTGAACCAGGCTTGCAAATAATCATTCCACGCTTAATATCAGTTTTTTCGATACCTCTTAATAAAAGACCAACGTTATCGCCAGCTTCTCCTCTATCAAGAATTTTACGGAACATCTCAACACCAGTAACTACAGATTTAAGACCTTCAGCTCCCATACCAATAATATCAACGGCATCGCCAGTGTTAGTAACACCTCTTTCAATACGACCCGTAGCAACAGTACCACGACCAGTAATAGAGAATACATCTTCTACAGGCATTAAGAAATCTTTATCAATAGCTCTTTCTGGTAAAGGAATATACTCATCAACAGCAGTCATCAACTCCAATACTTTATCAGACCACTCTTTTTCTCCGTTAAGAGCACCAAGTGCAGAACCCGCAATAACAGGAATGTCATCACCTGGGAAATCGTACTCAGAAAGAAGCTCTCTGATTTCCATTTCAACAAGTTCTAATAATTCTTCATCATCCACTAAATCTACTTTGTTCATAAAAACAACCAAAGCAGGAACACCTACTTGACGAGATAAAAGTATATGCTCTCTAGTTTGAGGCATTGGACCATCAGTAGCAGCAACAACAATTATAGCTCCATCCATTTGAGCCGCTCCCGTAACCATGTTTTTTACATAATCAGCGTGACCAGGACAATCTACGTGTGCGTAATGTCTCTTTTCTGTTGTGTACTCAATGTGAGAAGTATTAATTGTAATTCCTCTCTCTTTTTCTTCAGGTGCATTATCGATTGATGAGAAGTCAGTTGCTGTCGCTAGACCTGCATCAGATAATACTTTAGAAATCGCAGCCGTTAATGTAGTTTTACCGTGGTCAACGTGACCAATGGTACCTATATTAACGTGCGGTTTTGAACGATCAAAGGTTTCTTTAGCCATAATTGAAAATTCCTATTTTAGTTAATATTTACGTTTCACAAATTTATTAAACACCAAAAGAACAGAATCGAATCGCGATCTGTCCTGAACAGCTATAACTTATAGCCTAGCAGTTTTACTGCTTACTTAACTATTACCCAAAGGTAACCTTTAAATAGTTGACTGCATCTTAGCTGCGCTAAAATAAATAGAGCCAATGAGGGGATTTGAACCCCTGACCTCTTCCTTACCAAGGAAGCACTCTACCCCTGAGCTACATCGGCAGTCAAGATTTTGAGCGGGAGACGAGGTTCGAACTCGCGACCTACAGCTTGGAAGGCTGTCGCTCTACCAGCTGAGCTACTCCCGCTTACATTAAAACTCTGGTAATAATAGTTCTAATGGCTGTTTGCTTAAACCAATGTTTAAGCAAACAAAGTGGGGGGAGTAGGATTCGAACCTACGAAGTCGTAGACAACGGATTTACAGTCCGTCCCAGTTGGCCGCTTTGGTATCCCCCCTTCTTAATTACATCAATAAAATGAACATCCAAACTCAGTTAATATTACACCGTTTCGCAAGGTGTTTCTGAATTCGGGACTGCAAAAGTAGACCCTTTTTGTTTTTATTCAAACAATTCAAAAAAGATTTTTCAATCATTTTAATTAATTGCAAATAAAGTCGCTACAGGCTATTATTTTTTAGGTGCAACGTTAAAAAATTCATCCATGTCGTTACTTAGCTTACTTGGGTTTGGATACTTAGGCGAAAGTGATGGCTGCCCAGGCAAATCTTGCACGTGTAACGTTTGCGTTGGAAACGCAAAATTAACCCCAAGCTTTTGTGCCAATTTTAATATCGAAATAATTATTTCATGACGGGCTTCCAATTCTGCCCCCCAGGTAGGCACAGCAAAAAATATGTAAAATTTAATATCTAAAGAGTGGCTATTCATGTTATTCATATAAATATGAAAATTATCTTTCCATGTATTGGGGTGATTTAGAACCAACTTCCTCAATCCTTCTATAAACAATTCTAATAATTCAGGAGGAGTATCATACGTAACGGCCAAATCCGTTGAAAACCTACGATAACTGCGAAGCCCATGGTTATCGATAGTAGCATCCGCTAATTTGCCGTTAGGCACATAGATAAGAGAGTTTGAGAATGTTCTAATTCGGGTTGACCTGATACCCACTTCTTCTACCGTACCATCAATGCCAGAAGCAGTTATCCATTGCCCTACTTGAAATGGCTTATCAACAAATATCATTAATGATCCAAAAAAGTTCTTTATAGTGTCTTGGGCAGCCAAAGCAAACGCAAAACCTCCAATTGACAAAGTTGCCAGTAATGGCACTAATTGCACATTGAGGTTAGCTAGAATGTAAACACCTCCAACAATTATAATAAACGATTTTGCGATTTTTCTAAATAATGGAACTAACTGGTCGTCTAAAGTAGACTCCGATTTTAAGGCCAGTTTTTTGAGATAGAGTGCTACAATATCAATGATATTATACACCCCAATAGTTCCAAATAATGGAATTAGTCCTGCAAATGCCAGTGCTAAATAGTGTGATACTTTAAGAGGTAGTTGAATAATGGGTAAAAACATAGCAACTATAGCAAATGCCACCATCAAACTAAATGGGCGAACTACTGGTTTTATATAAGTTGTAGCAAGCTCTTTAAGACCAAATCTAAAAAGAATCCGTGTTATGATATAATGCACCAACCAGGATAAGCCTTTATTAAAAACAAAACTTATTATTAGCAAAATAAAAATTGCTATATGTTGCCAAACCATCAAACCTAAATAAGTTGATTGGTTGCTTGGTAAATATTTTAACAACCTATCAGAACCAAAAGGATAAGCTTTTTCGAAAAGCTCAGGAATTTTATCAACAGTTTCTTTCGATAAGTACCATCTATCTCCGATTTTTTCAACATACAGCTCTGCAAAGCTTGGGGTAAGCACATATTCATGCAGGTCTAAATGCATTGAATCTATGTAATTGGGATCATCTGGAATTGCAGAGAAGTCAAAAATAATCCCTTTTGCATCTACAAAACGTTTCAATTTTAAGATCCTATCTATTCGTTCTTCACTGTGATTTAAATGCTTATAATAAATTGTTTGCTGCGCAATATCTGGTCTGTAATTGTCTTCAGACATATAGTTTGATAATTCCATTATCAAACTTCTTGGAGAAGAAAGATCGAGCTTGACCAGCGAATTTTCTTGTGTTTGTTTAAATTTCTTATCTGCAGATTTGGGTGAATCCTTTTTCGCAAATACTTTCTTCTCCTCTTTTACAGTTTTCACTCCTAAGTCTGCTAGCAGCTCTGGAATGTTTTCTATAGTTTGACTAGATATAAGCCACCCTTCATCCTTCTTTTCAAGCGTAACATCAGCAACTAAAACGTAAATGGCACTCCCATTTTCTAGTGTATAATTAACACTAGCTGGAATAGAATCTAGGCCCCAATCAAATCCAGCTGCGTCTAGAATTATTCTTATATCCTTAATATAACTTTTTCTCTTTTTTTCTAATAAAACATCCTTTGTAGAAATAAGCTTCGCGGCTCTTTCTTCATTACCATTTTCAATGGAAGTATATTTCTCTAAATACGCTACGGAAGACTTGGGTGTTTCGAAATCCCTTTGAAATGCATACGCATTAAAATAAGTACTTATAAATAAAAAAAGAAACAGCACTGCTGAATTAAAATTGATTATCCTTTTAACTGAATTCATTATAAATAAATTTTCTTGATCTCAACCGTATGCTCATGGGTTAAGTAAAGTTGGCAAATATTTTTATCGCTAAAGTAAATCAACGATATTTTATAATCTGAAATTAAAGGGTTGCTATTAAGCAATTTACCCTCTTTGTTATACAAATAAATGGAAGTGCCATTTTTTACTACAAATAATTGGCGATCAGAGCCCAAATTATAATACTGCACACTTCGATTGCTTGATGCGGGAAAATCTTTTTCAAAAAGAACTTCACCACTGGTAGAGAGAACCCCCACCCGGTTTAAATCTTCACGTACAAATACATAATCTTTCCCTTGGCTTTCGATAAGCAATTCGAATTTAGATTGATCTGACTGCTTAAATAATTGATTGCGCGATAGCATTTTTCCCGTCATTGAAAATCGTGCTACCAATCCATCGTCAGAAACTGTTACAAACTGGGTATCATCAAAACTTTCTCCGAGAGTTACAAAAAATTTATTGGTTATGGCGACACCAATGTCTAAGGGAAATCCTTCTACTTCTTCACCTCTTCTATTATTTAGATGAACAACCCCATCGGTCATTGGAATCAAAATTCTATCCGATCCTCTCACCCGAATATGAAAAATATTATCAGAAAAATTTGAATTAAACGCATTCGGATTCCATCCTTCTAAAAGTTGTCCTTCCGTATTATACATCCTCAGGTTACCAAAATAATCACTTATCAATATTCTATACTTTTTAGAGCGATCATAGTCAATTAAATAAACCTGATTTATCTTATAATCAAATTTGAAAGGATAGTTTTCAACCGCAGCTCCGTTTCTATCTATTAAAAATAAACTGCTATCCGAATGTGCTAAATATTGAAGCTTATTGTTTTTATAGAAATCAATTTGATAAATTTCGCCTTCAAGTTTCGAATCTAGGGAATCGTTCCAGAGTATCTCCCCTTCGCTATTTAATAACATTAAGCTATTTAGTGAATCCTGCACTAGCAATTCCCAAGCACCATTATTATGATTTTTTACTACTTTGGGTTTATTAATAACAGCGTTTGCTAATTGAATAGTGGCCACATCAAACACCTTTTTTTGCCCAACCACCGCTGGTGTTGGCTCATAATTAATATGCAAGTTGGCATAAAATCTATTATCGAGATTGGATATTTGAAAAGCAACCAAGTCGAACTCTTTAAGACTTTGGGTATTATTTGAAACCCAAGACTTTACGCCTTCATTCAATTTATCATACTGCAGGTTCCAACTATACTCAAGATTGGTTACATAGGTGTAATTGGCCTCGGTAAGCGCATTTTTAAAAAAAGAATTAACCCTTAGCGATTTGCTCCATGTAAACTCGTTCTCAACTTGAACAAGCCAGTTTCTTAATGTTTCTGCACTATTGGCTATCACCAAATGGCCATCAAAAATAAGGTAATAAGTGCTTCTAAAACCATCAAAATTTTCTCCAAAATATTCTTTCAGTATTGACTTATTATCTATTAATCTTATTTCCTTTTCGGCATATACTTCAACATAAAGACTGTCAGTTGTATTTTCTACTTGCCATTCTGCAATTTTATTCAAATGATTATACATCCCCGCCTCATCTGTTAGTTCGGCTATAAATAACTTATTCAGATGATCTCTATCATTCGACTGAAGTGTAATTTGAATAAATTCATTTTTAATAAAATCAACAAATTTTCGACCGTCAATTTGGTTTATCGAATCATTATGCTTTAGCCCAACCCAATTTTCATACCACTTGCCAAGATCGGTAGTGCCAAAATGTTCTACAATTGCTGCATTTTCTGGAATAAGAGGCATGAGGTTAAACCCCACAGCCTGTTGATCTTTAAACGTTGATGTTAATGATAAATTATCAACTTCAAAGGCAAACCCCGTTGCAAGTAATCCGGTGTTATTAATGTCTAAATCCAAAAAGATGGCATCTGCCAAGGTGTACTTGCCTGTTGATTTATTTTTTACATTTAGAAAACTATTTGCAAATAGCGGCATTTCGCTTCCGTTAATATAGATATTGCCGTCATCGGAAGCAAAGCTTGGATTGCCACTAAGCACAGGGTAGCTTTTAATAAAATTATGCTCAAACTTATCTTGTATATTTCGCACAACATCCTCTACCAAAAAGGCTTCGCTACTAAGTATAATAGTATTTTTATAGATGATATACGATAATTTTTTACCCTCTATTTCGAGTTCATAGATTGTTTGCGCTTGATACACGCGTTGATTTTTTATTAATTTAAAATCATTTTGAAGATTTCCTAGTAAGTTTAAAAAAAGTGTATGCCCGTTTTTCCCTAGTGGCAAAATATAGGTTAATCCAAAACTATTTTGTGAAGTTACGTGGGCAGAAATAATGGAATGTTTATTAATAAATAGAGAAGCAAGTTGCCCATTGCCTCCACTTAACGTATCCAGTAATTGGAGGTTTTCATTTGCGCTTTTTACGTCCTCGATTTCAGAAATGCTTGCCCAAATATCAGAGTCCACTAATTTATTCCATGTATTAATCAGTGACTTTCCTTCATAAACAACAGCGGCATTAGAAGTAACTAGCTCCCACTCTTTAAACCTTTTTTCTCTGCTTAAGTAGCTATAAACAAAATAGGAAGCAACCAATATTATTACTCCTACAAAAATCCACTCGGGTCTTTTCACTCTTACTAATATTTTATAAATGGCTCAAAAATAGAACACTCGATTGTAAGAACGAATATTGCTTTTAGAAATTTGTATTATTGCTTAGTATATATCGAATAAATAGCCCACATGGAAAACCAAGCGTTTGATTTTAGAAGTAAGGATGATTTAAAACTGCATGGCTGCAAGTGGGAAGTTGAAAAGCCTGTAGCAATTATGTGCATGGTGCACGGCATGGGGGAACATATTCAGAGATATGAAGAAGTTGCGAATGCTTTTAATGCACAAAATATTTCTTTTTGGGGCTTCGACCTTCGTGGCCATGGATCCTCTGAAGGCAAGAAAGGTCATACACCATCGATCCATCATATTTTCGATGATATTGAACAACTTTTAGTAATTATAAGAAAAGAATACCAAGATATAACTGTTGGTATTTATGGCCATAGTATGGGAGGTAATATTGCAATCAATTTTCTACTGCACAGAAATTCAAAAGAAATTGCCTTCGGAGTAATTACTTCTCCTTGGCTGAGACTAACCAACCCTCCAAAGGGGTTTCAGCTGAGGCTTGCTAAATTTGGTGCTCGCTTTATTCCCTGGCTGGCACAACCGAATGGGCTCGATGTAGCAGACATTTCTAGTGTTAAAGAAGAACAAGATACCTATGCCAACGACCCATTAAACCACGATAGAATTACAGCTGGCTTGTTTATGGAAATAAATACCATGGGTGAAAAAGCTATTTCATCTGCTAATAATTTAAAGACACCTATTTTACTAGCACACGGTAGCGAAGACAATATTACTTCAGTTATAGGCTCAGAGGCCTTTACTACTAACGCAATACCTGAAATGGTAAATTTAAAAATTTGGAATGGCTTACGCCACGAAACCCATAATGAGCATAATAAGCAAGAGGTGATTAGCTATTATGTAAATTGGGTAAAGGATAGATTGAAACTAAAAAATGCTTCTAAAATTTAATTTGGAAGCATTTTTTTAAATATATATATGGATTTTTAATTATCAATTAATCCAATATTCCAACCAATGTTGAATTGTAAAAGTTTATATGTCACCTCTCCTGAATTTACAGCAGATGTTCCTGGGAAGTGATAAGAAGCCGCAATTTGAAATGAACCAAATTGCACACCAACTTCTGGTGCAAAACCAATATTTGTTTTCTTATCACCTGTTGGTTGCACAACCCCATTTAATGTTACTTCAGGTGGAGTAAGAGTGTACATCCCCAGAGCCAAACCACCAAACGGCTTAACTCCTCCATCACCAAATGTGTACTTCCCTTTTGCTAAAATTCCAGTTACTCCTGTAACCTTCAACCCATCAGAATTACCACCATCAAAGACCACAACAGCTCCACTGGAATTATACTCAAGACCTGCTGAAATATTTGATGTAACATTGTACATCCCATTTAGATAATAGTTAATACCAACTCCACTCCCTTGTACGCCATTTTGCTCTGCAGAAACACTTGCTCCCCCAAAACCAAGTCCAATACTAATTTTTTTATCTTGTGCTTTACTTATGAAAACAATACATAACATAGCAAGCGATATCCATACAACTTTTTTCATCTTTTTGATTTTTAATTATAATTTATTTGACAAACACTAAGCTATTAATAATATCTATAAAAAATATTGGTTTTTTGTGAACGACCACTATTTCTTTGTGAATGACCACTATTTCTTTGTGAATAAATTTTGATCTCTCTAAAACATATACTCAAATAGGATTTTTTCTAATTTATCTCTTTTAGTTTAATTCCGAATTTTAATAAAGCTTCTGCTATGACAAGAAATTGGCAACCCAAAAGAATCGCTTGAAAAAACTAAATCGCTTCTAATTCTAACTTTACAAAAAAACAGCAATGTTTTGTTATAAAACTCATAACGAGCATAATAAGCAAGAGGTGATTAGCTATTATGTAAATTGGCTGGTAAACAAATTAAAAGGTCATACCAAAGCAAGTTCAGTATGACCTTTCCAATCAAGTTTCTATTTCGATTTTTTCTTAATAAATTTCGTTACGTATTCCTTCTGTGAACTAATTAGCACATCTACTATTTCTTCATCTGAAGGAGGGTCAATGGCAGCTTTTAATTCCTGAATCGTATGAAAATCTGTTTCTTGAGGAAGCTCTTTCTTTTCAGAACGGTATGTGCCCCAGGTTTTGGGAGAAGAAGTAACCCACTTTAATTTCTCTGGTTTAATATCTTCAGCAGCCATTACAATCATTTCTGAATTCACTTTCATTTGGGCTACATAAGCCTTCTCGCCAGATTCCGTATTAATGGTTTTATAATAAGCATCATAATAAGGAGCCAGATCATAAATTACAAGTACTTTGTATTTTGTAGCCCACCAATCATCTAATTTACCATACTTGCCTTCTTTAACAGGTATGAGGGAATAATCAACTACTTCAAATACATCTGTTCCGAAACCAGCATTTAATTGATCAGCCGTAGTTTTAGCAATCTTGTCTAATCCTTCTAAAGGACCATAACTACCTAAAACCTGCGCTTTAGTTATACCCTCGCTAAAATCATTAGGGTTAATAACTAGGTTTTCGCTTGTTACTAATACACCAACGCTATTCCCATCTGCTTTAATTCTAGTCAGTCTATCTTTAAAACTTTCTTTTTTTACAGCTACTTCTGGCTTAGCAGATGCCACTGCGGCACTTGCTGTTGCGGGTCTGCCTGCAAACACATCTATACGAGGTGCTCGGTGGGCTTCTTCAGCTGCCGCTGCTACTTCTTTTTCGTAACTACTCACAGCAGGAGCTTCTTCAATTACAGCGGCAGAAACAGCTGTAGCCATCTCAGCAGGTTTATCGGGAGCCACAAAAGTTGCTCTCGCTTCATAATAGGTTATGGCCCCGGGGTTATTTTCATCATACCACTTATTATAATAGCCAAACATGGTTCCCTTATAATCTTCAAACATCAAACCATCTTTATAACCTTTTTCTTTGTTTTCAATTTTAGAAGCCAGTTCGGTATCTTCTTGTACCCACTCCATTATTTTTTTACGCGAAAACATAATGACGTTTTTGGCATCACCCTCTAGTTTTTGGTGAAAATTTACTTCTGCCCAATAGGGCATAGAAACACCTAACGTATCCCAATAGCCCACATTGGCCCCTGTCTCCTTATTAAACCAAAACTCAATCTTTCGATTAACATTCATTTTGTTATATGAAGCCACACCAACTTGACGAATAGCCCCTTGGGTTTGAAGATGTACCCATTTTAGAGTATCATACACAACAGCAGGTGCATATAATCTACCATTAACAAAAAAGGCCGACAACGTGTTTTTATCAATCAATTCAGATTCTCCTTGGTGAGATAAAGAGGTATTAAGCATTGATTCAAACTTGTTCATTTTGTCTCCTGTCTCAAAAAGAATTAAGCAATCCTTTTTATCTCCAGCTTTGGTAACATAATATCCAGGATATTTTTTCCCATAATTACTCAGAAGTTCGTCTTCAGGAGTTATTACATCATACTCATCATGTGCTGGAGGTTGTGCAAATGCCAATAATGGAAATACCAAAAAGGCAATTAGTGCTTTGATTTTCATAGTTCTATTTTTTTCGTTTTTCTATGAACTTATCCATATTGGCAGCTTGCTCTTTTTGCAACTCGGCTAGTAAATCTGCCTCACTTGGAGGGTTAACTGCCGTATGAAGCTCGTCTATGGTTTTAAAACCTGGTTCATTTTCAGATTCCCACTCAGCAGATTGATAATAACCAAGGTTACCTGCTCTAATTGGGTACTTCATTTTAACCCCTTTCTTTTCATTTACAAATTCGGTAGCTACAACACTTAAATTAACTGTTAATTTAGCTGCGTATTTCCCACCAGAAAGAGTGTAATCATACAAAGGTGTAGCACTATAAGTTACAACCATTTTATACTTTGTTGTAGCCCAGTCATCCACTTTACCAAATTTTGATTCCTTATATGGAATATTTTTCAGATCAACTATTTCGAATACATCTGTACTAAATGTTTCGTTCATTGTAGCAGCAAACCCTTCTACAAGTGGCATTAAATCATTTTTCATTGAAGGTAAACTCCCACTTAGTGTTAACTGAGACGATGCAGAAGTTGTACTACTTGGTGCGACTTCTTTGGTTCTAACAGAGCCGGAGTTAAATACTACAGCTACTTTAAACCCTTCGGATTGATATCTTGCAAGTTTAGATTCAAAATTTTCCTTTTTTACAGGAACATTTGCTTTGTCCGATGCGACATCTGCACCTGGAGTTTCTGATCTACCTCCAAAATATGCTGCCAACTCTGCTTCCTTTTCTTTTGCTGCCTCCTCTTGTGCGGCTTTTGCTGCCTTTTGATCTTCAGTCATCATCAATCCTTTAATCTGAGAAAATGACGTGCTAGAAAAAAGAAAAAATACTAAGATTAATACATTTGTGATCTTCATTTTAAATTAGGTTTATGGTTTACAATTATAACTGCACCTAAGGTAAAATATTTACAAGTCTAAATTTGGGTTTTTTTGTGAACGACCACTATTTCTTTGTGAATGACCACTATTTCTTTGTGAATGAATTTTAGAGGGCTCTAAAAATCATTGGAATTAATGCTAATTTCAAAATTATTAGTATTAATCTTTTTGAAATTCAATCATTAAAATATAGATAAATGATATCAAATATATGGTCATCCTGAATTTATTTCAGGATCTAAGGGTGCCATTTGCCCAGACTCTGAAATAAATTACCATTGACAGATAAAAAAGGGAATGCCGGAACAGGTCCGAAAAAGCATTAAATAGCAACTTTCCCCGTTCCGATAATTATCGGAATTGCGGGGTCTCCTTTTCCTTGATATTATTTACTGTCCTTCCCCTACGCTGATCTTATTTAAAATTCCCCTCTACCATTGACAGATTAACAAGGGGATGCCGGAACAGGTCCGGCAAAGCAATAAAAGAATTTCTTGAAACCAACTATCCCCAGGGCAGAGCCACAGTGGTATTTAGCTGGTTTCATTTTGACCCGATGGTCAAAAATCGAAATTCCTTTATTTGGGATCCTGAAACAAGTTCAGGATGACATTTTCAGAGAATTCATTAGATTAAATAGCAACTTTCCCCGTTCCGATAATTATCGGAATTGCGGGGTCTCCTTTTGCTAGATATTATTTTCTGTCATTTTCCTCCGCTGATTTTTTTTAAAAATTCGCCTCTACCATTGACAGATCACGTAAGATATTTATTTTTAGTGTTATATAATTATCAACATAGTAGAAAAATAGTCCAATTAATGAACAGATTGCCACTCCGCCAAAAGGCGGATCGCAATGACGTGTTCATTGGTGTTTTCTTGACTTAAATGGTTAACTCTATAAGTTAAATGGCTTCCAATTCAGATTTAACAAATGCCATTAACTCTTTAATATAATTTCGACTAAAATCAAATTTGATATTTGCTGCTTGATAGATTTCTGGGATTGACTTAGTATAACCAAGCTTAAGTGCCGCTTTATAACCTTCAAGCCCTTTGGCTTTATCTAGCTTATAGTTTTTCCAAACTGCAATTGCACCTAGTTGTGCCATGCCATATTCGATGTAATAAAAAGGCACCTCGTATAAGTGAAGTTGCTTTTGCCATAAATAATTTTTGTTTACATCTAAACCATCCCAATTAGTGATGGTATCTGAGAAAGTTGAAAATATTTCTTCCCAAGCAGTTTTACGCTCTTGCTGCGTATGATTTGGGTGTTCGTAGATCCAGTGCTGAAATTTATCAATGGTTGCAACCCAAGGCAAGGTTTCGATGAGTTGCTCCAAATGCTCTCGTTTGGCTCGCTTTAAATCTTCTTCGTCTTCAAAAAATTCATCCCAGGCATCCATGCTAATTAGCTCCATACTCATAGAAGCCAATTCGGCCACTTCCGAAGGTGTATTTTTAAAATCGTTCAGCTCCAGCTCATCTGCTAAAAAAGCATGCACGGCATGGCCACCTTCGTGCATCAAGGTTACCATATCTCGTAAAGTGGAAGTGGAGTTCATAAAAATAAACGGCACTCCTGATTCAGCCAATGGATAATTATACCCACCAGGGGCTTTGCCTTTACGCGAAACCAAATCCAAATGGCCCATTTTATCCATCGTTTGCAAACACTGTCCAAAATAAGGATCGATTCGGTTAAAGCAGGAAATGCTTTTTTGCAGGAGGTCTTCACCAGAATCAAATGCCTTTAAGGCACTTTTCCCTTCAGGGTCAACAGCTTTATCCCATGGCTTGAGGGTATCGACTTCTAATTGATTTTTACGTGCTAAAGCTAGTTTGTTGAGCATAGGAACAACTTCACTCTCGATGGAATTATGCATATCAAAGCAATCTTGGGCGGTGTAATCAAACCTGCCCATAGACTTAAATTTATAATCTCGATAATTAGCAAACCCAGTATTGGTGGCTACTTTATGCCGAATTGAAATGAGCTTATCAAATAGTTTATCAAGGGTTTCTTTATCTTTTAACCTCCTACTAGAAATTAAATTATATACTTTTTCACGATGTTTTCGATCCGTACTTTGCAATTCAACCGCAGCCTGCTGCATGGTAAGCTCTTCATCATTAAGCTCAATAGACATCGCTCCAGATATCTGACCATATTTTTGAGATTCCGTTTGCATCTCGGTAAAAAGAGGAATATTCTTTTCTCTAAAGAGTTCTATTTCTTTCTTAATCTCACGAATCATAATATCATACCCTAGTTGCTCTTGCACTTCTTTTAAAAAAGTGCTTTCGACAATTTTATTATTTAGGGCATCGGAAATTGGGGCTATTTGAGGTTCGATATGTTGAACAAAATCGTTGAAATGGTCTCTAATTTCCTCGTTCTCGGTATCACAAGTCATTTTTATATAACGCCAAGCCATATCTTCAGAAACTACTGCACCGAGTTCACTGCTATCCTTGAGCCATTGAACGAGCTCTTCCTTCGAATTAATTTCTTTAGTTAACAGGATATCGAAATAAGGTTTGAGTTCATCCCAAGTAGTTACTTTAAAAGTGTTGGGTAGAAATGATCGTTGCATGGTTAGTAGTATAATAGTAGTTAGTAGGAGTAATTAGTATTGAGTAGTAGAATAGAGAGTGTTGAGTAGTTAGTAGTCAGTAATTGAGTATCAAAATGTACTGATTTTTAGTCTCGGTACTGGGGACTAATTACTATAATACTCATCTACCCAATTTCAATTTTTACATCGTCAGTTAACGGATGAGAAACACAAGGAAGTATATAGCCTGCTTCAATTTCAGCTTTTGAAAGGCCCTCCTCTTCATCCATTTTAACTTTACCCGATACACATTTGCCTCTGCAAGCGGTACATAATCCACTTTGACAAGAGTAGGGTAAATCGATTTCTAGTTTTAGGGCAGCATCAAGAACGGTAGTTTTAGGGCCTACTTTTACTTGAAACTCTTCGTCATCATAAATAATGGTTACGGTTTGCTCTTGAATATCTGTTGATGCCTTTTTAGATTCATCTTTATTAATAGTACCTGCTACAAAACTTTCTTTAAAAACTTTATCAGCAGGAATATTTTGTTGAGTAAGCAATGTTTCCACATTATTCATCATTCCTTCTGGCCCACACATAATATGGGTTGTTTTACCAATACCCCAATTGGGGATTCGCTCAAAAAGATCGGTTAGCATAGCATGATTTAACAAACCAGATGGACCTTGCCACTCTAAAGGTGCATTATCTAATATATGAATTACTCTAAAACGGCCTTCGTATTTGGTTTCAAGGTCTTGAAAATCATCTTTAAATATGATCGACTCAATATCTCTATTGGCATAAATTAATGAAACAATGCTATTAGGCTCTTGTACCAATGCTGATTTTGCGTGCGACATTAATGGTGTAATTCCGCTGCCTCCACCAAACATTACAATATGGCGTTTATTGGCTTCCTTATACTCGGTTGTAAAATGCCCCATCGGTTCCATTACGTTAATAGCATCACCAACTTTTACATTATCATTCAAATAATTGGACATCAAACCTCCTTCTACTCGCTTAATGGTAACAGTAAGGGTATTATCGGTAAAGGGGGAAGAACTTAATGAATAGGCTCTACGAACACTCTTGCCATTAATATCCAATATTAAGGTAAGAAATTGCCCTGATTGGTATTCAAGCTTTGGCGCTGGTTGAGCAAAAACAATACTAATTGCATCAGCTGTTTCTTTCACTACCTCAGTAACAGTTAACGAATAATAATGCTCGTTTGCTCCTTCTTTTTTCTTTTTTCTTTTAAAAAAACTAAATGCCATTTTTATGCTTTTACAAATTTAACCAGTACGAAAATTTAACAACTAATGCCCTGTTCTTTACAGTAAAATTTTCTGGAAAATAATTATCCGTATAAACCACAAACAAATCTGAAACTGGTGCAAAACGCCATTGAAGACGCGCATTGATATTTACATTATCTGCCTGTTCATTATACTGCACAAAAGTAGTAAGGAATAAGCTATTTGTGAAGGTTAAATCTAGCCTTGGACCAATTAACCAGAATTTAGTACTATTGTATGGCTCAGGTAAAGCCACATCATTATAAATGGCCTGTACAAAAATGCTTCCAAAAGGCCTGAATCTATACCCAATGTTGGCTTCGGTAGTTAGTTTTTGTCCATTATAGTACGTTCCGTATTGCCCTGATAAAGAATAGCTAAGTGCGCGTCTTCCATCTGATGAAAATCTTATTCTTCCCGAACTCCATGTATAACCGGTGCCTCCAGGCAGGGGCTCTCCATCTGTTCGAGTAGGGTCAAAATCTTCCAATAATTGTGTAAACTGCTGATTAATTGCCACTGATAATCTACTCGTATTAAGAAAGGCTAAATCAACATTGCCTCCTAAAGACCTATCCGCAAGTGGTCCGTTGGGAATTAAGGTATAATTTAAACTAACCCCTGGCTTAATAGTAACAATTGATTCAACTTTAGGGTAGATGATATACTGAGTTCTAAAGAGGCCAATATTAAATGTTCCGGCACGTGGCACAAAACCTATTTCAGCATTATAGCCCTCACCTATATAATTATGAGCATAATTGATTGACCAATGCCGTGTATTATAGCCTACATAAGTACCTTGCGCCACAGAATTTTTCTTTTTAATTGGATCGAATGAAGCATGGACATACAAATTAGCCGTCCATGTGTTGGTTATATCTGCAAAATTAAAGTCGAAGCCTGCAACCCTGTTATAAGCAGAAGTGGAGTTGGTTGTGTCAGCTGCATTATACTGAGTGGCCTGCCTGTTTAGAACAATGGCACTGATACTTGACCGGGTCCAAAGTTTACGCTGCAATACGGCTGCAGTATAATTTTGCCCTGGAAGATTATACCCATTAGTTAAATTTTCGGTTCCTGGTAGCTCACTCCCTTTTCGAGCAGCCGTTTGCATATTTAACAATCCTATGCGCCAATCTTTATTTATTTTACCACTTAGCCTAGCACCATAAACAATAGGTACTTCAATATTATTTCCAGCAGTATCTCTGGCAATACCAATTCTTCTGCTAAAAAAAGGGCGCGATGAAGGAAAGCCTGTTTTCGCAAACAAATCACTATTTTCTAGGAAAAACTGTCGCTTTTCTGGAAAAAAAAGTTCAAACCGATCTAGGTTTACAATTTGCTGATCCACTTCTACTTGAGAAAAATCAGGGTTTACGGTTAAATCCAAATTTAACGAAGACGTTACTGCTACTTTAGCGTCTAACCCAATTTTTCCTGAGGGGGAGGGATTGGTGCCAGACTCAAAATCGTTATTGTTTCGACCCAAGATATAAGGAATAACCGAAATATTAGGTTTAGGAGGAGGAGGAGGCTCATTCCAAATTAATTTTCCTGCAAAACCTAAATTGCTGGTTCTAAATTGTTGTGGCACTGCTGTCCAGCCTGAGGTTTCATTATTTTTCACGTCATTTCTTAAAAACTGGATATTCCACTCAGTAAGATTGTTCTTATACCGGAGCGTTTTAAAAGGAATCGCAATTTCTGCAATCCATTTATCTTCAAAATTAGAAGTTTTAGAATACCATTTATTGTCCCAATCAGTACTTACGTCTCTGGCATTTGATATGAGCCCTTCCCGCTGCACATTATAAGGTGAAAGGCTGAAGTTAAACCCATTGGTCTTATCATCGAACGGATCAATATAAATGCCAATACTTTCGGTGTTACGAAAACCCCAATCTCTTCGCAATGATTCTACTATATACTTGCCTGGTGATGGATCGTAGCAAATAATTCCGAAATACATAAAATTATCATCAAATGTTATACGTACCTCCGTTTGAGAAGTAGCAAAATCGTTATCTACCGGGTAAGATTGATAAAAATCTTTGGCCATATCCGCATTGCTCCAAGTTTCTTCATCTAAAATTCCATCCACTTTTATCAAGTCAATCGCTTTGCTAATAGACACCTCTGCTTCTTGAGGCAGGTTTTGACCAATTACATAAAATGGAATCGAAAATAATACTAGTACAAATACCTGTTTCATAGATCTTAAAAGAGGAGCAAAAATAACAATATCGTAAGTTATAATAGTTCCGCTTATCAAATTTCAATATTTTTGTAACCTAATCTTAACGGTTTAATCTATGAGCCCATTACAAGCAGTTTCTCCTATTGATGGACGATATTCAAAGCAGACAACAGTTCTCTCTCCTTATTTTTCTGAACTAGGATTGATTAAGTATCGAGTTAGGATTGAAATTGAATACTTTATTGCATTATGCGAATTACCACTGCCACAATTGATTGATTTTGATAAATCAAAATATACTGCCTTAAGAAAATTATACATTGATTTTTCGGAGGTTGACGCACTTAAAATTAAAGAAACTGAAAAAGTTACCAACCACGATGTGAAGGCGGTAGAGTACTTTATAAAAGCAGCTTTTGATGCACTAGGATTGGAAGAGTTTAAGGAATTTATTCATTTTGGATTAACCTCTCAAGATATAAATAATACCGCCATTCCGCTTTCATTAAAAGAAGGTATTGAGGCAATTATTACCCCTCTCATTATTCAGGTAGATGAGCTAATCTATGATATGGTTGAGCTTTGGGATGAAATACCGATGCTGGCCAAAACGCATGGCCAACCTGCTTCACCTACTTTGTTGGGCAAAGAAATGGCCGTATTTCATGCACGCATTAATGGGCAATTAGAAGTGCTAGAAGAAATACCCTATGGAGCTAAATTTGGTGGAGCCACAGGTAACATGAATGCGCATTATGTGGCTTATCCTAACGTAGAGTGGGATGAGTTTGCCGATAATTTTGTACAAGAAATACTTGGCTTATCACGTAGCTACCCAACCACACAAATTGAGCATTATGACCATCTTGCAGAGTTATTCGACTGCTTTAAACGTATCAACACTATTTTAATAGATTTTTCCAGAGATGTTTGGCAGTACATTTCGATGGGGTATTTCAAACAAAAAATTAAAGAAGGCGAAATTGGATCCTCGGCTATGCCGCATAAGGTAAACCCGATTGATTTTGAAAATGCCGAAGGCAATTTAGGCATGGCAAATGCTATTTTGGAACACCTATCAGCCAAGTTACCAATTTCAAGGTTGCAACGAGATTTAACAGACTCTACCGTGCTTCGAAATGTGGGAGTGCCCTTAGGACATATGGTGATTGCATTTAACAGCTTAGCAAAAGGAATTAGCAAGTTGGAGCTAAACCAAGCCGCTATTAATGCCGACCTAGAAAATAATTGGGCAGTAGTTGCAGAAGGTATTCAAAATATTTTACGTAGAGAGGGGTTCCCAAAACCTTATGAAGCTTTGAAAGACCTAACACGTAAAAATGAGAAGATAACTCAAGCATCTATCTCAAGTTTTATTGATGGGCTTGCCGTAACAGATGAAATTAAAAAAGAGCTAAAAGCCATTACCCCTTTTAATTATGTGGGGAGGTATTAAAAGCTAAGCCATTTCAAATTTTTGAATTTGGGCAAATTCATCCTCTTTAACAGCGTGGGCTTTTCTTAAATCATATTCGCGCTGTAGGTTTAACCAAAATTCTTCAGACGTGCCAAAAAATTTTGATAAGCGAATTGCAGTATCTGCCGTTATCGCCCTTTTTTCTTTAATAATTTGACTGATTCTTGTCTGCTGAACACCAATAGATTTAGATAACCGATAGGCTGTTAAGCCCATAGGAATAATAAACTCCTGATGTAAAATTTCTCCTGGGTGAATATTTGTTTTTAGCATTAGTGATAATCTATAATTTGAACATCATAGGCATTTGAATTGGACCACTTGAATATAATTCGCCATTGGCTATTTATACTAATTGACCAATACTCTACCATATTTCCTTTTAATTTATGTAATCGATTGGATGGAGGAATTGCTAAGTCTTTAATATCTACCGCAGCATTAAGAATAAATAGTTTCGATAATGCACGATTTGCTACACCTTCACTCCATTTTCTAACAACTACCCCATTCCATACCTTTTCGGTATGCTTACAACCGAAAGTTTCAATCATATAAACAAATATAGTAAACTTATACGATACTATCTTTATGAGATATTAAACCTTTGATCACGTATAATTCATATATACGCCAATATGGGTACGAAGTGAGCTTGAAATATATCTTTGTTGAGCCAAAAATTAAAAGAAACTAAATTAACAACTCCTTTTAACCCAGAATTGTCAATAGGGTTTTGTGTTGAAGGGTTGAAATACAAGAAAATCAGGCATTTAGGCGAGGAATCATAGCTTAAGCTATGCTGACAAGCCAACTAAGTGGTAAGTGCCTGATTTTGAAGTAGTTTAATCATGGAATAGAAAGTCTATTGACAATTTTGGGTTTAATTATGTGGGCAGGTATTAACCTGAGTTCTTGCCATTTAAAAATAAGTTTCAACTGCAAATTCAAATTGATCAATAAATATTTTTTTGAAAGCAGTAATGTTATTTTGCTCATAAAAAATTAATAAGGCTTTTTTATATTCAACAGAATCTATGGTTCTAAAAGAAACAGGGCAATAATTATTGCCTATAAGAATAGCATTACTTACGATTCTAGCAGTTCTTTTATTCCCGTCTCCGAAAGCTTGAATGTATGATAATAGAATTAGCACGAGCAGTGCCTTTTCAAAAGTACCATCTGTGCCATTCACTAAATTACACATGTTCTGTAGAGCTTCTTTTATCTGAAATTCATTTTCCAAAGGCCTATAATTTGTACCCGAAATGCCAACTCTGCGATTTCTTATATTCCGATCAATTCCTAATTCTTTAATTAAAATGCTATGAATATCTTCGACTCGTGCTATAGTTAGGGGGTCAATATAGGATGGGTCTCCAATAATAAAATCTAACGCTTCTTTATGATTTAGAAGCATAATAGCCTCATCCTTGCTTTTACCTCCAGCAGTTTCTTTTTCCTTTAAGAGGCGTTCGGTCTCTAAGAGAGAATAGGTGTTTCCTTCAATTTGAGAAGATTTCCAGCTTAAATCAATTGCTAAACGTTCTAGTTCTTTGGCATACTCCTCCTTCGTTAATTGGGAAATATTCTGCTTGTATTTGTTCTGTAGCGCGTTTAATTTTTTAATTTCCGAATCAGTAAATACAGTTACACCTTTAAGTACTTTGGGTATTAATTCTAAATTAAAATTCCCTTTAATATCACGGTCATCAATTTCTTTCTCAAAGTAAGCATCAACATCAATTGCATAGAACAATTTATAAGCTGGAGCAATTTCATACTTTGTTCCCTTCCCCTTTCCTGTGGTTATAATAAGCTTTTCTAACGTTAACTTAGTTAAAACCCTTTTAAGGGTTGCATAACCAACTTCTAATTGCACCCCATTATGGATTTCTTTAGAAGATAGAGATGGATTACCTCTTATAAATTCAACTACCGCTTTGTTTTTGGCATCAAGCATTTTATAACAGAATTAAAATAAGGCTCACTTTTAATTCAAATATAGGTCATTACAAGCAATAAATGAGCTTGAAATAACTATTCAATGAGCTTGAAATAAAAAACTAAAACAAGTAACACCTTTTTTTTGTGGGAAGGTATTGATCAATCGATTAATTTATCAATACCTGCTCATCTGTATTTACATAGTACACGTTTACAGAATCAAATTTTGTAACATACTGTTCTGATAATTTAACAAGTTCAAGTGCGTGCTTATCCAGCTCGATAGACCAAAACACAATTATCGTTGGTTTGTTGTTATCGAAACTAATTTCTTTTTCAGAGAGAGGAATGTATAGGCTTAACTCATCACGGATTGTTGTGCCAGGTAAGTATTCTTTTTTTAGAGGATTAGCAGGCGGATTACTATCGAATGTGCCATATTTATTCCAATACCATTCATATTTACCCTTTTTCTTTTCAACATGAACATCGCAATTGGCATATAAAACCTCTAACTCTCCCTCCTTATTATAATACCTAAATTGTAGTGGTTGGTATAAATCGTGACTTAGTTCTTCACTCTTCAGTGAATCTAAATAAGTATCAAACCTAGCTCGGTCAAGTTTAAGAATGCTGCCATTTTTAATGTTAAACTTTCCGTTCCCAATTTCTAATATTTCATCATCAGATAACGCTTTTGGCTCAATAAACCCAAGTTTGGTTAACGAAGGGGAGCAGTTTAAAAACAGAAATATACAGCATACTAAAAAAATACGTGAAACAAAAATTATAAATTTTATCATAATTATTAAATTTTAAAAATTCCAATCTCGTTTCCAAGTATCCACAATATCAAACGATATTTTATAGGTGGCATTGGCTTTGGAGATATTAGAATCCGCTGCTACACCGTAAACACCAATACGCAACCTGCGCCTTTTACCTAATTTAAAAACACGCTCTAGGCCTAAGTAAACTTCCGCCATTTGAAAGTCATTTTCTTGTACTCGTAAAGCTCCCGCCCCAGCAACCGTACGAATTCGTAACTGCTTTATCAAGGGTAGAAAATTCATAATAGCACCGTTAAAGTGGTGCACATAATGCATTTCTATAAATGGTTGGGTGGTATTCATAGCCGTATCTAATAACTGAAACGATTCTAACCCATTTGAATATAACAAATAATCTGACTGTCTAAATCGTTTTTGGTCAATAAGCTCTACCAACTTACTATTTAAAAATTTGCCCGTTTTAATAGAGTACTTAGAGTTACCCATGGCACCCAAAATAACACTTTGTCCTATTTCAAATTCTACAAAATCAAAATCAACCGTACTGCCCAAGAGCCCATTCCAACCTTTTTTGTAAAACATTTTAACTGTGGGGTAAGCACTCCCAATAACTCGTTTTCTATCTGGTTCGGTTATATACTTTTGAAAAGGTGTAAAAGCTACCCAAAACTTGGTAACCACTGTGCGGTAAGGCTCAAAAGCTAAAGGCTCATTATCATCTAAGTATTGATCTATCCAATTGCCAAATTCATAATTTTCGAAGGAGCGATAATAGTTTTCTGAAAGTGATGCATGGGCATAAAACCCATTAAATAACTCTTGAGAAAGATACACCGCATAACTGTCGTTAAGTACATAATTTGATCTACTTATTTGATTTAGGTAAGCATCGTTTGGGTTTACCGCAGTAAACCTACGGCCAATATCCAGTTGCACAGTTAGCTGGCTGTAGGGATCTAAAATAGCATAAACACCTCCTCGTCCTTTTACATCTTTATTACGGAGACCAACATCTCCAGAACCGTACAACCAAATTAGTTTTCCGTTAGTAAATCTTTTAGAATAATTTACATACTGGCCAATGCGCCAACCTCCAATTATTTCAAGGTCGAGCATATTTGGGAGGCTAGCTACGGAAATATAATTTTTCTTTTCATGGCTTCGCCAAGCAACTCCATCGTAAAGAATATCTGTAAGTTTTAGTTTATTAAATTCTGCCTCAATCGAATCTTTATACTCTTTTTTATTATGGGCAGTTTTTATGCTATCCATTTTTGAAATCAACCTTTGCTCTTCAAAAGTTAAAGGCTCTACACGAGTAGATGACCAATAAGTTGAATCGCGCTCGTAAGCTTCCTTGGTAGTTACAGATACCTCGTTCGTAAAGAACTTATCGGAGAAAGGATGGTTAGCCTCATATTCAGAATAATGTAAAATAGTTTTGCCCTTAAAAGTTTTCTTTCTCCCTGTTTTAGTTTCATAGGTAAACTCTTGTCTTGTTGGGTACCAAACACTATCAGTAACTGATGAATATTTCTGTTTAATTTCAAATACATCGTAAAAACGAAGTCCTGATTTATAAAAAGAAAAATCTAAACTATGTATATTCCATAACCCATCGTTTATAAATAGATTTCCACTTATAGTTGAGTTTCCTTTTTTTCGCGGCACTACCTTTATATTATAGATCACTTGGCCGTTTTCGGTAATTATGTCTTCGAGCTTGTATTTATAAGCAAGAATGGCGGTTTTACTTATGGGTGAAATTACAGGAGCCTCTGCAATTCCTTTTAACGAAATAGTATTTCCATAAAAGTTAAAATCATTCTCGCCAAATCGGGGAATAAATAAACTTTCGGTTGAACCGTACCTGCTATAGGCACTTCGTTCCTCCCTATACTTTTTAGGAGGCATAAAGTTCAATGTCATATTCATTTCAATCAAGCTCAGCCCCTGTATGGTATCTTTAGTCCCCATTTTACCCTCATATTCTGTTAGTAAATCTGGATTAGATAAGTTATTAAAATCCTCAGCTGGTTGTTGATGTTTAATTTTAACTACTTTTTCTTCCGTGGCTTTTACGTACACCTGTACTCGTAAACTTGATTGTTTTGCCAAGTACTTCTCCTTATTGTTAATCACCATTTCGATGATTTCATAAGCAGGGTCTTTACGTTTAGACTTAATTACGATTTGCTCCAACTCTGTTGTGGATAATGCCAGCCACAAATTTCTTTGCAGATCCTCTTCGCCAATAATTACATCTAAGGTTTTGTTGGTGTAACCTATATAAGAGAATACCAATTCGTAATCTCCTGGGAGGAGATTTAAACTATAATGCCCATTTTTATCCGTTGAAGTGCCTGTTTGAAGGCTTTTTACAAAAATATTAACAAAGGGAATGGGGACGTTTTCATCATCATATATGTAACCGCTTAGGATTTGGGCATTGACATTGGACAGAAGCAACAAACTAATAGTTAGTGTCAAGAACTGAGTTCTTGTAAACTTTCTACTCATTCAAGGAATTAATTTTATTCTAAATTCCAAGCCAATTTTAGTGCAATATATTATTTCTATAATGAAATACAAACCTCGCAGCTAATTAATACGGTTAAGTCCTAAGTAATACAGCAATTAAATAGTTTACAAGATAGAAACATGCCCTTTTGATGTTCCTCGAAGAGCGTCATTCCTGCGCAGGAATCCCTTTTACAGTAGCAGTCCAAATTTACAGATTCCTGCCTGTGCAGGAATGACGTAGTATCTATGGTGTTGCTATTTACAGTCATTTTTGCTGTCTTGATTAGAACTTGACCATTAATACTAGAGTTACTTTATTGCCTTTTTGTTAGAGGGGTTCTAATATTGCTTTTTTTCGAAACACACAGTTAGTATAAGCTAAAAAATAAGTACCGGAAACAGAAAGTTTTTCGTGCCACAGAATAAAAACATCTCTTAATTGGTTTGAATATCTCTAACTAATAGCTGGTTATGATGAAAATCATAGAGTGTTTTTTCGCGTAACTGGTAATAAGCTATCCAAAAATCGCGTAATGTGGCAACGTAGCTTTGCTTGGCTCTATCTTTTGAAGCCAACGCCTGGTTAAGATCGGTAATCGAAATCTTACCAATTAGGAATAATTGCTTCGAGATATTGTAAGCCTTGTCGGCTATTTCATCCGATTTTATTACAGACTTTAATTGCTCGCGTAGCATATTAAAATTTCGCACTTCAGTTAAAATATCCTGTTCAAAAGTAACTTCATCCTGAAGCAACTGGTATTCTACCAATTTCATATTGGCTTCTGCTGTCATAATTCTGGCTTTTTGCCTGCCCCAATCAACAAGGGGCACATTCATTTGCAACCCAATACGCAAGGCATCAGCCGGGTCTTGGTAAACCTCATTTACTGATAACCCCTGATTTGTTAAACCATAAGCTGCCTGCAGGTTCATATTTACACCACTAGCCCTTCTGGCTCTAATCACCTCTTGTTTACCTTCTAGCTGCCTTCGTTTAAAATTAACCAAATCGGGTTTATTTTTTTGTGCTTCGACTAACGCCATATTCTCATCAACTGAAAATTCAGGGATTCCTTCGGGAAGGATTAAATTAACTGCTGCGTTATCGGACAGGCCAATAAATATTTTTAAGTTAAGCGATGCAGATTGTTGCTCCACCGTTGCTTTTGATACATCCAGGTTAGAATTTACTAGATTAAGCTCTAACTGTAACAGGTCATTTTCAGTAATTTTCCCCAGATTGTAGCGACCTTGAGCAATTTGGTAAATGGTATCATTGCTTTCGACATTTTTACTGGCAATTTCAAGGTTAATCTGTGCTAGTAGCAAGTCAAAATATCGTCTGGTTGCATCGATGGAAATTTGCTCCAATTCTTCGAAATACCTCTTCTGAGACTCCTCATATACCAAAGGTTTAATCAATCGGTTCCATTTAAACGGATTAAACTGAAATATGGGCTGAGCTAAACTCACCGATACTGGCTGGCCACTGTATTGCACATAATCCTGAATAAAATCATCGTACCGGCTCATATCTGTATAAACCGAAACGGTACCTCCCGTTGGCCCAATTACCTGACTTAATCCTAAATTTAGTTGTAATGTATTATTATTCAAATCCCTATAAATCACATTACCATCGGGCTGTGTAATGGGAGTAACACTTTTGTTGTAGCCTGGCAAAGTGCCCGCAAGTACCAATTGGGGATTATAATCAGAACGGTAGGTTTTATACTGCCAGTATTCGTTTTCTTTACGTGTTTCGGCACTTAACCAAGCCGTTGAAGATGACCTAGCCATTTGCACAACATCTTCTAGTGAGTAGCCACTTGACTGAGCAATAGCTCCAGAAACAATAAATGAAAATGGAACTAATAGATATAGAAATTTATTCATGTCTTAATGAAGTTATAGGGTCCTGTTCTGCTGCTCGCTTGGCTGGGGCAATTCCAAAAATTAACCCCACAGTTGCAGCTACACCAAAGGATAAAATAATTGAAAATGGAGATATGATCGTTGGTATTTCGGCCACATTAGAAACAATTGAAGCCATCAGAATGCCAAGAATAACACCAATTATACCACCAGAAACACTGATCATAACAGCTTCATTCAAAAATTGCATAATAATATCTTCTTTACGTGCCCCAATAGAAAGGCGAAGGCCAATTTCTTTTATACGCTCCATAACTGAAGCCAGCATGATATTCATAATACCAATGCCGCCAACTAAAAGTGATATGCCTGCAATAGCACCTAGTACAAAATTGAATATGCTTTTAGTGCGTTGTTGCTGTTTAAGTAGTAACTCTGGTATTGTAATTTCATAATCAATTACTCCAAAATGTCTTCTTTCTAAATACCTAGAAATTATTTCGGCAGTGGGTGTGAGCATATCTGTTTCACTTACCTGTACTACTAGCCTATCTATTTGATGATAGTTTTCTCTGGCGTTAGATTCATCATCAGAGTCATCTCCTATAATTATCATAAAACGTCCTCCACTAGAAGAATTTGCTCCTCTTATCATAGATTCTGTAACGAGGTCTCGATTTTTATACCTTACTAACACCGTTTGTACAGGGGTATAAACATCCATATTATAATCACGAATACCTAATTTAGAAATACTCGCGTTAGATACATATCGCTCTTCTAAAACACCAATTACTTTAAGCCAAACACCTCCCATCTTAATGGACTTTCCAATGGGGTTTTCTGTGGGGAAAAATTTAACTTTAATACTGTTTCCAATAACACAAACAGGATCTCCTCGTTCAAGCTGATCTTCATTAAAAAGATTCCCATCTTCAAGATTAAAATTAGTCATTTCAAAATAGGAGGGCGTTACTCCAACTAGCTTTGCCGACCGTCTGGTTCCATTTTTAATCAGGTAAGTTTCTATCAAAATTTCAGGACTAATTTTAGCAACGGCAGGAATAATATTAACCAAGCCATTCACATCTCTTAGTGTAAGGCCAGGTGAAAATTTTTCCTTTTCATTGCCTGTATCTCCCTCCTTAAGGTCAACCTCAGATTGTCGTACCATCGGTGTAATTACAATATTATTAACCCCTACTAGCTTAATCTGATCTAAAATTTCTTGCTGGGCACCGTTACCAATGGCAAGCATGGCAATTACAGCTGCCACCCCAAAAATAATTCCAAGTGCAGTTAGTAGTGACCTTAGCTTATTAGCCAAAACAGAATCTAAGGCAACATATACATTCGAAAGGTACCTTTCCGAGAATACGCTTTTTAAATTCATTTATCAGATTTTTTTGTTTCGTTTTCAACTTCCGTTTTAACTCCACCATCCTGCTTACCGCCAAATTTTCCGCCCCTTTTCTTTTTCCCGTCTGCTGGTATGGTAATCACACGCCCATCAGGTAAGGTCATCGTTTTCTCGCCCGATTTAACTTTTTCTTTTTCTTCCTTTTTCACTATATTTCGTTTCCCATCCATTTCAGGCAACAACCTAATTTCATCATCTTCATAGCCACTGGGCATAGATAAATACAAACGGTCTCCTTCATTGGCTCCATTTAGAATGACTACCTCATTCATATTATTATCTCCAATTTGCACTTCTTGTTTGACCACAGAAAGCCCTTCTTTTTTAAAAATATAGGTAATGGAGTCGTTTTTAGAATGAAGACATTCAAGAGGCACATAACGGGCTGTGTCTTTAGCACTAATGATAATCTTATTGCTGGTTGTCATAGATGGGCGAAGAAGGTCATCCCTCCTATCAATTTGAATATTTACTTGAAATACCTTTGCATCTGAATTGGGCCTTTGTTCTCCAACATTTGCCACTTTAATAACTTTACCAGTTAATTTTTTTTCTGGGAAGGCATCAAGCCCAACTTCCACTTTTTGCCCTGCTTTGATTTTACGAATATCTACTTCGTTTACGTAAGTTTTAGAAATCATGATCGATAAATCAGGTAAGGTAGCAACAACAGGATCCCACGAACTAATGGTCGAACCTTCTTTCATAGGTTTGCCATCAAATCCTTTGCGGTAAATTAACATCCCATCTTCAGGTGCAGTTATTGTAAATTCCTGCATTACTGCATTTAAGGAAGAAAGTTCGTTTTGAGACTTATTAAGGTTCACACTTACTTCATCCATCTTCGCTTTATTTTGCTCTTGTTTAATGAGGTAATTCTCAGTTGCTTGATTATAAGCTCTTTTGGCTTTATCTAGATTTATTTCATTTTGTTTAATCGTGGCTGGTGGCTCAAATTTAGATTGATCTAAAATGATTTGTTTCTCTTCAATTCCATATTTTAAATTTATAATCTCATCACGCGCCTGACGCATTTGCAAAGTGGTATCTAGCCTAGTTTGAGTGTATTGCGACATGGACTTATCAACCTCTAGTTCAGAATCTTGAATTTTATTTTGCAATTCAGATCTATCGAGCGTTGCAATCCATCCGCCTTTTTGCACCTCAGTGCCTTCTTCAACAATTTTATCGATCTTTACTTGATGAATACGGTATTGTCTTAATTTTTTAGGGCCAAATATCTTTACCGAATTTTTAGCCTCAAGTTCTCCTGTTGTTTCAACTTCTACCTGAAATGTTCCTCTTTCAACCGTCACAAGAATATCAGAAACATCGGTACTTTTTCCTCCATTTACTATAAAATAGCCTACCAGTAATACGATTACCGTGCCAGCCCCAATTAATACTTTACGCTTCATTATTGATTATTTTATATCAATTAACACCCCCACAATTAGGGGCGAATACTATACACCAAAGTTAGATTATATTTTTGCGCAATTTTTTCCGTTTATGTAATAAACCTGCGTTCAACCTACGAAATGTTGTCTGCTATCCTCTTATTTTCTAAAAACCTGAGTTCGACTTTAGACAATGCTGCATTGAATAAAAAAAACAACAAAACCGTCATTCAGAGGCTCTTGAAAGGGTTTTGGGAAAGAAGAGCTGTGGAATCTTTTCATTTGAGACTCCACGGCCTATTTTACGTGCTAATTTAAATTAAAAATAGGCCTCTGAGTGACGTATGCACTGTTTTTGTTGTTTTTATTACATCGGACTCAGGATGAAAGTTAGTCTTTAGTTTGAATTTAGGTTAATACGCAAGCTAATAATTATTACTAATGTACCTTTATGATGACTTGAAACCTGAAAAAGTTCTATACTTAAAGAAGTATGTAGAATTAAAACACTTAGGTTATAAAATATTGAGCGATTGCTCCTTGATCTTTTCCAATTCTTCTTTCATTACAACCACATGTTTTTGAATTTCAGAATCGTTGGCTTTAGAGCCAATAGTGTTTATCTCTCTGCCAATTTCTTGAGAGACAAAGCCCAATTTTTTTCCTATAGGTTCATTTAAAGCTAAAACTTCTGCAAAGTATTTTAAATGATTGGAAAGGCGCACCTTTTCTTCGGTTATATCAAATTTCTCTATGTAATAAACAAGTTCTTGATCAAACCTATTCTTATCAATTTCTGCGTCCAATTCAAGGCTATTAAGTGTAGTTTTAATACGCTCAGCAACTCTTTCAGACCTATTGCCATCAATTTGAGCAATAGATCCCAATTCTTTTTTAATAGAGGCCGCATACTCTGCTAACTTTTTCGCTAAGGCAGCTCCTTCTTGAGTTCTAAATTCATCACATCCGTTAATAGCTTCTTTAATTAGAGGAGGAATTGCTTCGGCTACCGCTTCAGGAAAAGTTTGCCCATTAGTAGATTTAAATACCCCAGGAGCTTGCATAGCAAGTTTAAACAGTTCTTGATCACTAATGTCTATTGAATCGCTAATTTTTTTATATAGCTCAAAATATTTTTCAAATTGCTCTTGGTCAATTAAAGTCTCTTGTCCCGTTTCACTCGTAATATCAATTATTACTGATATTTTACCCCGTGTAAGCAAATCCGTAATCATCTTCCTCCACTCAATTTCTTTAGCACTAAATTGCGAAGACATCCGAAGATTAATATCTGCAAATTTTGAGTTAAGTGATTTTACTTCAACAGAAATGGTAATATTTCCAATTGTTTGACTCGAAAGTCCAAAACCGGTCATTGATTTGGTCATATAATGTGGATTAGCCCTTTTTAAAAATCGTGCCCCAAAGTAATATAAAATTTTGCATCTCCCACCTGATCATCCTCATAAGGAAATGCCAAATCAAATTTCATAAAGTAGCCAAAAATCATACTTCGCATACCTATGCCATACCCCATTAACCAAGGGTTTTTAAATGTTTGAATCTCTGCTTCAAACGGATCTTCCTTGATTATTATAGTACTAATATTATTACCTTCTTTAAATGGCGATATGCCCGTCCAAGAAGAACCAATATCAAAAAAACCTACTAACTGAAAATTCTTGATGAAACTTGAGCCAACTGGCCCAGAATAAAACATTGAAGCAATGGGCATTCTTAATTCAAAATTAGCTAACAGCACATTAGCTCCATAAAAAGTGTTATAATCATAACCTCTTAGTGAAGTAATATTCTCAAGGAAATAGAGGTTTTGATTTTCTACACTTGGAGCAGGAAGCCAAGGGGTGTTTTGTGCATGTTCATTTTTGAACAACCAGTTATCCATTCCTCCTAACAAATAATTATGCTTATACCTGCCAAAGAAACTACCATAATATAACCTAGAAGCAAATACCAGAGACCTATATATTTTCTGATAATGTCTCAGGTCTAAGCTAATATTATCAAACGTTCTATCTCTATCGTTTAATGATTCATTATGGAAATAGCTAAATTTAAACTTAGTTCCTTCTATCATATTTTGACCAATAACTATTGAATTATCATAAACAACTTCTGCCTTAATCCCTATGTAAGAATTCCCAACTTGTTCGGCTTTAGCACTGTTTAGTCCTAATACGACAGGGTTTAAATCTTGGTACCTTGTATAGGTATAAGAAGGTTTTAATGATAATCTAGTTTTTGCAGTAAATGGCAGCGAAGCAGCTACTTCAATAGTGCTTTTAGCGTATTTTTGGCTAATCTGATCAATACCTTGTACTTGTTTAGGATTATGGATCGCACCGTTATTTTCAATAAACCAAGAGCTGCGATCATACCTAACAGAGTAATCCACCAAATTTTTTAAGTATTGATATTCCAGATAAATATCTCCACTCTTAAAATCTGTTACAGATATCATGGCTCCACTTGAGAATTTATGATTTCCGAGCATATCATTCATTTGAGCTTCCATTAACACACCAAACCCTCTTATTGGATCAATTACCCAGGATGTGGTAATGTTATCTGCACTAACTGAAGGCTCATAGATGAAAGGCCCTTTCACCTTTGTAGAGTATGTTATTCTTTTATAATTACTTAAGAAAGAACCTGTTTTTTTCTTCTTTTTTACTACTTCTTTATCGAATACATAATTATCAGTATCAATCAATCCTGTATCAACTTGCTCAGCTTCTTTTTTATTCTCAATTTTTAAAGTGTCTTTAGCACTTATATCTAAACTAACACCTAGTGATTTTTTTGTAACAACCAAAGGTTTAGAATTTCTTTGTTTAGCCGCTTGTAATCTTTTTGCGGATAAAAATTTAACTTGTTCAACTTGTTGCCTTGGCGTTAGAGGAGTAAATGAAGACCGAGAAAAATCAAACTTTTTATCCAAAAAAACCGTTTCTTTTTGACCGCTTAATGAAACATAAACAAACATGTTTTTTTCAAAATTAACATCGAATGCACGAATGTTTTTCGAAAAATTGCTCACCTGAAGGTACAGGCTATCATCTAAACTATACCTAAATAAATTTGTGATTCCTTTTTGATCACTTAAATAAAAGATTTCTTTTTCATCTTTAGCTTTAGGCGAAAAATCGTAACTGATGGTGTTAGTTAATCTGCTTACTACATATTTAGTTGTATCTAGGTTAAAAGTAAATACATTAAAATTTCTGTTGAGTTTTTTAAAACTCTCCTCATCTACTTTTAGTGTATCATTAGATCTGTTAGAACTAAAAATAATGGTATTCGAGTTTGGGATGAAAGAAGGATTTACATCATCGAAATAATCGTTTGTTAGCCTCCTAATTTTATTTCGCCTAACACTTAATAAGTAAATATCCGTTTTACCAGATCTGTTTGCGCTTAAAGCAGCTAACCTTCCATTTCCAGAAAAGCTAATTCCATTTATTTTATCTAGGTTTCGCAATGGAGCACTAATTTTACTATTGGTTTCAGTATCATATAATACTAATGAGTACTTCCCTTTTTTATAAACTACAACACCAAGAGTAGTTTCATTTTGCCAATCGAGCAATGGCACTGTATTATCAATCTTTTGATCTGTTATTTTATGCCCTTCATTAATAACAGTCTTTGTATTACCCAATTCAACATCTTTTATATACACACGATACTCTCCATTTTCGTTAACGGCATAAGCGAGTTTGGTAGCGTCTGCATTTAAAGCTAAAGAGCTAAGATGCTCTTCTATTTTTAAAGAAAGAATACTTTTAGATGCATCTGGCAAAACATAAGTTTTAGAAACTTGATTAGCCATATTAGTATAATATTCTTGCCATTCGAACATTACTTGTTTAAATGGAACGCCCAATGTAAAAGCAATACTTTTCTCTTCACTTCTGGTCATCCTAACCAAATTAAGAATTTGGTTTACATTATTTTTCCCGTATCTCTGAACAAGGAAATTCCACATGGATTGCCCTGCAAAAACAGCTTCTTTATAACCAAGTTTGTTTAATTTGTTTACAGCATCACTGCTCATCAAATCTCTTACTCGATCGTCCATCTCTACATCCCATCCTTTTGCCAAATAGGCTATCGCTCCATTCACAAACCAATCAGGTAAACTCATCAAGTACGTGTTTTGCCACATATCAGTTAAGCTCCCCCCAAATAGCATATCGTTTAGTATTAGCTCAGATAAACCCATCACTAACTCCTGTTTCAAACCAATCATGGTGCCTGGGTTAGCGATTTCTACGTATGTATTTACAAAATCCGTTTGTCCACCTAATCTGTGAGATTCACTATTTACTCCCACATTGCTCTGTTGCATTTCGGAGGTGGAGTTGTAAATAAATATTTTAGCTTTAAAATAAGGGCTATAGCCCACGATATCAGTAATTCGTTCAAACTCTTCTTCTAAATATTCGGTTGCTTTTCTTGCAGATTTACCCCCTTTGCCATAATAGTACACATCGAAATTTACACTACTGTAATATTTCCAATCAAAATCAACGTACTGGAGCCTGTTTTTGCCAAACACTTCTCTTGTTTGCTGGGCAAAAACAAAAATAGTTGGTAGTACAACTAGTATAAACAAAAAACTAAATCTCCTCACGTATTATAAATGTAACTTATGAATTAATAAAATCTATTTACATCAACTTCTTTATCTATTTCAGTACCATTACATAACCAATTAGCTAATTGATTAGCGAAATAGGGAGCCAAAGATACCCCTTTAGTTCCTAAACCATTAAATATAACGAGTTGTTCCTTAAACCTGCTTTGTCCTATTACAGGTCTTCTATCGTTTACCGAAGGTCTTACTCCAGCTTTATGACCAACAACTTGGTATGGTTTTACTAATAAAGCCTTCAACTTAATCTCAATTTCATCTTTCCCTTTTTCCGTAGGTTCCCAAGTTAAATCCTTGTGGTTATAGTTCGATCCAACTGCATTTTCACCACCTTTTGGCATCACAAAAACACCTCGATTATATACTTTTTTCAATGGTTGATCAATTTTAATTTTTAACACTTCTCCTTTTACAGGACTAAATTTAATTTCGGAAAAATACTTATTATCGGCTCCTGCTACGCCATTGCAAAAAATCACTTTACTAGCTTTAATGTCCTTATAAACGACACCCTTTTGAAAAAAGTTTAAAGAATCAATATCAAATTTTTCATGTATTATTCGATCGTCCTTGTTTAACCAAGCCGACATGCTATCTAAAAAGATATTGGTATCTAAATAACCCGACCCTTTTAACAGTAAACCACCATAAGGGTCATTCACAATGTTTTCAGCTTCGGGCTTAACTACTACCTCCTTAATAAATAACTTATAATTAACCTCAGCACTTTTTCCTTGCCATTCGTTTTGTTCTTCTATACTTACAAAGGGCCGGTAAATGGGTACCTGAAAATAAAAATGCGCCCCTAAAGTTTTCTCGGCTTTTTTATAAAAATTAATGAGAAATTCAAATAGCTGGTTGGCTTTCCACGTTAATACCATTTTTCGACCTGTGATTGGGTTTATTAAACCTCCTGCAACTCTTGATGAGCTGTTGCCTTTGGGGTCGTTAAAAACAACTACATTTTTACCTTGCTCAGTCAATTCAAGTGCCAAGCAGCATCCTGCTAAGCCTTGCCCTACAATTATATAGTCGTATTCTCGTTCCAAGTTTTGTGTATTGATTTTAAAACCAGCTATTTTGCATCAAATTTCATATTATTTAATTTATGATCAGTATTCAAACCTTCGTTTTTAATTCCTTTAGTGAAAATACCTACATTCTTTCTGATGAAACCAAAGAGTGCGTAATTATTGACCCTGGTTGTTTTGATAAAAATGAGCAAGAAGAAATTATAGGGTTTATTAAAAACAATGATCTAGTACCAAAATACATCCTAATTACTCATGGGCATATTGACCATGTTTTAGGAATTTCTGATTTAAAAACCACATTTAATATTCCCATCTGGTTACCAAAAGAAGAAGAAAGCACTTATAATGCGGTTCCGTCCTATGCTAGCTCTTACGGTTTTGAAGGTTATGCACACGCTCCGGCTGATTATTTGATATCAGAAAACGAAGAAGTAAAATTTGGAATATCCACATTAAATACGGTTTTTGTGCCAGGCCATTCTGCGGGTCATGCAGCGTTTATTAATATAGAAGAAAACATTTGTATTGGAGGAGATATTCTTTTTAATGGTAGTATCGGAAGAGTTGATTTACCAGGCGGAGATTTTGATACCCTAATTGCAAATATTAAAACCAAACTTTTTACACTTAACGAATCCATAGTTGTATATCCTGGTCACGGGCCAACTACTACAATTAAACACGAAAAAGCAACCAATCCATTTTTTGCAAACTAGGAAGTATGATTAAAAAGCACATTCCAAACACTATTACGCTTGCTAATTTAACCTGTGGCTGTATTGGTATAATAGCATGCACAAGAGGTGATTTAGCAATGGCTTCTTATATGATTTGGCTTGCAGCCATTTTCGACTTTTTCGATGGATTTGTGGCTCGTTTGCTAAAAATTTCTTCCCCTATTGGCAAAGAACTTGACTCTTTGGCCGATATGGTAACTTTTGGGGTTTTACCGGCTTTTATTTTATTTAGTCTGCAAGAAAACATAAGTGCAGGATTTTTACCATATATATCTATTTCTGTAGCTCTTTTCTCGGCTCTTAGGCTCGCAAAATTCAATATCGATACAAATCAATCTCATGGTTTTATTGGTATGCCAACGCCCGCAACAGCTTTTTTTGTTTCGGGATTAGCCTTTTGGCCTACAGATTCGATGTTTATTAGTAGCTCAACAAGTATTATTATTATCAGCCTTTCTTTATCGCTACTAATGGTGGCTCCGTTTCCAATGCTAGCACTAAAGTTTAAAGATTACTCCCTTCGAAACAATATTTCTCGATATTTTGTGGTTATGGTATCAGTAGTATTAATTATTGTGTTTGGAAAAATTTCATTCCCAATAATAATTAGCTTTTACGTTTTGTTGTCACTTTTTGTAGCTCTTATGGATAAACGTAAACAACAATATAATTAATGAATCGTCTTGGCCTGTCTTTATTACTCCTCAGCCTTGGCTGCATAAATAGCCTTTACGCACAAACACATTCTGCGCTATCAACAGGCAATTGGTACAAGTTTGCAATTACTGAATCTGGGGTTTTTGAAATTACAGGATCAGACTTAGTAAATGCAAATATCCCTATCGCGCAACTAGACCCTGCTAAACTTAGGCTATTTGGAACTTCGGGAGGGCTACTTCCCCAAGCAAATAACGAAGCAAGACCGATTGATTTGGAAGAAATCTCTATTAAGGTAATAGATGGTGGAGACCAAAAATTTGAGCTATCGGATAGGATTCTTTTTTGGGGAGAAGGCCCTGATAATATTTATTATGATGAATCTGAAGATATATTTAATTATGAAAACAACTTTTACAGTGATACCAGCTATTATTTTTTAAACCTAGATCAAGCTGTTGGAAAAAGGATGGAAGATGCAACGGAAATTATAGGCAGCTATCCTATTATTGATTCTTACTTCACTTATTTCGTTCATGAAACAGATCAAATCAATATACTAAAATCTGGAAGAACTTGGTACGGAGAAAAATTCGAAAGCAATTTAGATCAAACTTTTAACACTGAATTATCAGATTGGATAGTTGGTTCAAACGCAAAAATATACTCATCACTAATGGCATCTTCTTTTGAAGAAAGCCAGTTTAAAATATCAATAAATGGAATTAATGTTGGCTCTCAACAAATTGCAAGCATGCCAGAAGGCACCTACTCCATAAAAGGAATTGAAGAAAGTCAATCATTTGAATTTACTCTTCCAGCAAATAGCGAAAATAAGCTTGATGTAAATTATATTTTTGAAAAACAAAATGGCATTGGCAGGTTGAATTATTTTCTTGTTCAAATCGAAAAAAACATCTCCTTAGAAAGTGGATTTACCAAATTAACTGTTCCTAAAAAGACCGAATCCATAGGCACATTAAACGCAATCATTGGTTCGTCAACTGTTGAAATATGGAATACTGCCGATTTTAATACTGTTGAAAATATTGGTTTTCAAGTAGATAATGGGATTGCCTTAGCCAACATTAAAACCGACACCACTTCCAGTTTAGTGCTAGTTGATATAAATGCCGACCAGGCGCATCCAATCTTTATTAAGCAAGTTAATAACCAAGATTTGCACGGCATTTCAAACTTAGATTTACTTATTATAACTGCTCCGGAATTTCTAAATCAAGCATTGGAATTAAAAAATCATAAATTAAGTAAGGGGATTATTACCGAAGTTGCTACCACGTTTCAGGTATATAATGAGTTTTCCTCTGGTAGGCAAGATGTAACAGCCCTCAGAGATGCCACAAAATACTTATACGAAAAAGCCGGGCTAAAATATTTATTGCTTTTTGGCAAAGGCACCTACGACTATAAAAATATAGATGAGAAAAACAATTCATTTGTTCCAATTTACGAATCAAGAAACTCCTTAAGTCCACTATTTTCTTATGGGTCTGACGATTACCTTGGTTTTTTGGAGGAAAATGAAGGCGATTGGAAAGAAACCTTACAAGGGGATCATACTATGGATATTGGTGTAGGAAGGTTGCCCATTAAATCGGTAGAAGATGCTGAGGCTGTTGTTAATAAAATTATAAAATACCATTCAAATAGCACCATAGGGGATTGGAAGAAAAAAATATTGTTTGTTGCCGAAAATGGTGATTTCAACCTTCATCAAAGAGATGCCGAAAAGCTTTCAACCCTTATTGATACGACTTACAGTGATTTTGATCCTCAAAAAATTTACATGGATGCTTTCCCCATAGAAGTATTTCCATCAACTACTAAAGCTCCTTTGGTAAATGAAGCCATCTTAGAAGCTATTAAAAATGGTGCCCTCATTATAAACTACACGGGGCATGGTAATGAAAACCAATGGGCCAAATCCAATGTGTTTAATAAGGATATGATTTATGGTCTGAAAAATGAAAATTTTTATCCCCTAATTGTAACAGCCACTTGTGAGTTTGGACGTCATGATGATGCAAATCAAATTTCGGGTGGAGAAGAACTTGTTATAAAACCAAATGCAGGTGCGATTGGTCTCATTACTACGAGTCGCCCAGTATTTGCAAGCTCGAACTACAAATTAAACCTCGCATTTTATAGTAATGTGTTAGCAACAGAAAATAGGGTTTACAAAACCATTGGAGATATTTTTAAGGAAACCAAAAACAATAGCCTAAGTGGGCCAAACAATAGGAACTTTTCTCTTTTAGGCGACCCGAGCCTTACTTTAGCTTACCCAGAAAAATTTATTCAACTAGACAGTCTAAATGAAAATTTACTACAATTAAAGGACACCATTAATGCATTAGAAAAGGTTAAATTTTCTGGATCAGTACGCAATTCAAATGGATCCATAATAACTTCATACGATGGGCAAGTTTCAATTATCTTTTACGATAGGCCAACTAGAAAAAAGACACTAGGAAATTTTGGAAATCCGTTTGAATATAATGATCGTGACAATGCACTTTTTTCAGGAAAATCAACTGCAATAAACGGTTTGTTCAATTTTGAATTTGTTACTCCTTTAGATATTGGGTATAAAGTTAAAGAGGGTAAAATCTCTATGTATGCTGTTGCCACAGATAGTACAGATGCCAATGGCGCTAGTATTTCTATTGCAATAGGTGGTTCTACACAAAACACTATAAGCGATACTATTGCCCCTTCAATTAAGTTGTTCATGGAAGATACTACCTTTCAAAACAACGATTTGGTAAGTGCTAATTCGTTATTAATTGCTCATCTTTCTGATGAAAATGGCATAAACTTATCAAAGTCTCAGGTGGGCCACCTTACAACGTACACATTAGATGATAATGAGCCCGTTTCTCTTAATGATTTCTTTCAGTATGACCTAGATTCATACCAATCAGGAAAAATATTATTCCCTCTCCAAGGCATTCCACTAGGTGAACATATATTGATAGTAAAAACGTGGGATGTGTACAATAATTTTTCTGAAGAAGAAATTTTTTTCAGAGTAGCACGCGATCGAGATGTTTACATTTCTGAAGTAAGTATTTACCCTAATCCAGTGAAAGAAAATGCCACATTTGCTTTTAGGCATAACTTAAGTGGCAACGATATTACAGTGACATTGAAAATCATCGATAGATCAGGACAAACGGCTTTTACTAAAGAAATAATATACTATGATGCCAATTCAATTATTGATGATATTAGCTGGAATGGCAGAAACAGCTCAGGGCAAAAATTGTCTGAAGGAATATACATTTACCATATAAATATACGTTCTAATTATTCAGGAGGATCAAACTCTTTCTTTGGGAAACTAATGACCGTATATTAACTAATTTCAATATCTTTGAACCTAAATTGTTGAATTTTGACAAATATTAAAACACATTACATAATAGCATTTATGCTAATATTAAGCAGTATTTCAAATGCTCAAGTTTCAAATCCAAGCAACACAAATGGTACAGATGATAATAATAGAGTAATTACAACTGCTGTTCCATTCTTAAGTATAACTCCAGATTCACGTTCTGGTGGCATGGGCGATGCTGGTGTTGCAATTTCACCAGATGCAAACAGTGTGTACTGGAACCCTTCCAAGCTTGTTTTTATTGATAACAAAATGGGATTTGCTCTGTCCTACTCTCCTTGGTTAGCTAAAATTATTACTGATATGTCTTTGTCGTACCTATCTGGGTATTACAAGCTAACTAGAGAGCAAGCGATTGCCGTTTCTTTAAGATATTTCGATTTAGGAGAAATATATTTTACTGACGCTCAAAATAATCCTCAAGGAGACTTCAATCCAAAAGAACTAGCTATTGACGCTACGTATGCTAGAATGTTATCTGAAAATTTTAGTTTAGGCATGACCATTCGATACGTAAACTCGAACCTTACAGGTTATTATCAAACAGCTTCAGTTGAAGCACAACCTGCCAACACCGTGGCTGCCGATGTTTCTGCATTCTATCAAATGGACACCAAAATTGGCAACTTAGCTTTTGGAGGAAATATTTCTAATATAGGTGCCAGAGTAACTTATTCAAATCAAGATAATAAAGATTTTATACCCATTAACTTAAGACTGGGAACAGCTCTAACTACTGAAATAGATCCGTATAATAAAATCACATTTGCACTAGATTTTAATAAATTACTGGTGCCAACACCCCCTATTTATGCTACTGATGCCAATGGGGCTTATATTATTGACCCGGTAACAAATAAAAATGTAATTGAAAAAGGCAAAGATCCAGACAGAAATTTATTAAGCGGCATGTTTGGTTCCTTCAGTGATGCCCCCAATGGCCTTTCTGAAGAAATGCAAGAAATAATGATTTCCGTTGGCACAGAATATTGGTATAATGAATTGTTTGCAGCTCGTTTAGGTTATTTTTATGAAGCTGGCAACAAAGGTAATAGACAATTTTTTACACTAGGTGTTGGTTTTAGATATAATGTTTTTGGCTTTGATTTCGCATATTTAGTACCCCCACAACAAGAGCATCCATTAGCGGAAACTTTACGTTTTACATTACACTTCAATTTTGAAGAAGATTCAAATTTTGATGATTCTGTTACTGATTAAATATGCTAATTAGAACAGCTCAACCAAAGCTAATTTTCAATTCAGAAATTAAAACACTAGAGTACGACACCAACGTTCTACTAAACAACATTCCTCTTTATTCTATTGAAGATAAAAACCAATCAGTTTGTGGTATTGAAATAGTTTTTTCAGGAGGTAAGGTAGAAGAAGTAATCAAAGGAGCTTCCTATTTTTCGACTAACCTCCTAAAATCCGGCACTAATAATTTCAATTCTACTCAGATCAGTGCATTCTTTGAACTGCGTGGTGCATTTGTCCAGATGCAAAATGGCCTAGATTACAATTCAATAAGCTTATATTGTCTTACTACAAAACTATCAGAAGTGCTTCCATTTTTCATGGAGCTTTTTACTGAGTCAGTGTTTCCTCAGAAACAATTAACTAAATTAGTTAAAAAGAAAGAGCAAGAATTAAAGATTAATCAACAAAAATCTAACTATTGGGCGACCAAGCTTTTAAAAGAAGCTCTTTTTGGTAGTCACCCATATGGACACATTCTAGATGAAAAAGATATAAGTTCCATAACAAGTGCAGATTTAACTGAACATTGGAAGAACTTCTCTTTAAACAGAATACAGTTTATAACCTCTACAGGTAATTTCAATCTTGATAAAGTTATCACACAACTAGAAATATTATCGGATACCATAACCCCTGGCATGGAAGGATATAAAAATAAAGCTCAAATTAATTCAAAGTATTTGTTTAAACGAAAAAAAATTCCAAATAATGAACAATCCAGTTTAAAAATTGGTATTCCATCCATCAGTCTAAAAAGCAAAGATTATCCAATACTAAGCCTAGGAAATACAATATGGGGAGGGTACTTTGGTTCACGATTAATGCAAAGCATCAGAGAGGATAAAGGATTAACATATGGAATTAACTCTTCCCTAATAAATTTACTAGGTTCTTCTTACGTACAAATATCTGCAGATCTCAAAAAAAATGCTGGTGATGAAGTTATTGAGTTAATTGCACAAGAACTAAAAAGTCTAACTAACGAGCCTATCAAAGAACAAGAGCTCATTAAAGTTAAAAACTATTTAATCGGTGAGTACAGGTCAAACTCTGAAACCATTTTCGACAGAATTAGTAAAGTAAAATTCTTAAAATTGCATAACCTAGAAGACCACTATTATAGTAAGCACTTCAATACTCTTCTCAACGCAAATCCAGCACAAATTCAAAAAGTTCTAAAAGAAACAATTGTTCCTCAATCTTTCAATATAGCCCTTGTAGAATAATTAGAGCTGAATTTAAATCTCATTGCCAAATTTTATATCTGTTTCAAAAATTAGCATGTATAAAAAAAGGGTTACATCCGTGTTGGATATAACCCTATAATAAAAGCTGGCAACGACTTACTCTCCCACCTTTTACGGCAGTACCATCAGCGCTGAAGGGCTTAACTT
>Ga0316209_1000309_pt1 | contig 95773 bp, 82 predicted proteins | sample 6monopyrite_MG_FD_204945 | JGI IMG/M metagenome (GOLD analysis project Ga0316209, IMG submission 204945) | Microbial mat bacterial communities from mineral coupon in-situ incubated in ocean water Damariscotta River, Maine, United States -... | ecosystem: Environmental > Aquatic > Marine >... | reverse complement strand
TGGTTCCGAATGGAATGCACCCAAACGCAGCAGTAAAATGCACGTTTATAGAGAGGTGGCCGAGTGGTTGACTGAATGGCCGGGAGCCATTCAGAGCATGGTCCGCCTTTCGATCATGACCCCGAAGAGGTGAGGTGCAGGACGCACCGAATAAGGCGCACGCTGCGGGCGCCGGTGGTTCCGAATGGAATGCACCCATACGCAGCAGTAAAATGCACGTTTATAGAGAGGTGGCCGAGTGGTTGAAGGCGCACGCCTGGAAAGTGTGTATACCGAAAGGTATCGAGGGTTCGAATCCCTTCCTCTCTGCCATAAGCAAAGCCACCAGCTTTCTGGTGGCTTTTTTTATGGCTGAAATAAACATGGATTTGAACCCAGGTTCGAAAAAAAAGGCACGGAAGCCTTTTTTGACGCGGGTGCTTTTACCGCGCCTGAAAGGGTCCTCGCAGGGATGCGATATTTTATTATAATTCAGTAAGTTACATGAACGTAATTAAATTACTCGTCTAATATTTTTCGACAGCTATTTTTAAAAACTGTCAGTTTTCTATAGCAACTATCCAAGCTAAAACACTCAATGCCCGGATATGTCCAGTTTTTCATAATCCAATTAATATGCTATGTTGATTTTACATATCTGCTTGCAACAGGTCTAAAAAATAAACATAGGGAATATTATTAATCGCGGCAATGAATGTAAGGCCTGCCCCCGAGATCTGATAGAGCGAACCTGCGAATTCGATTCATAGTGGGCGGGACATTCAATTAGAGTAGTGCCTGTTTGCTTGATTTCAAGACCTGACCCTGATCTTTTTTTTTGCTTGATTGCAAGACCTGACCCTGATCTTTTTTGGTGTTCACGTTGGGCCAGAATATGCAGTTATGTGTTTTACTCAATTTCCCACCGACTCAAAGAGATAACTGTAGTTTAGAGTGCTTCTGATCCAGCGCCCGGCTAATCTGTACTGGATCATCTATAATCTCATTAGAATTATCCCTGACACTATTAATTTTGATTAAAACAACGCATTAATATTTATGAAAGCTCATAGTGACATTGTTTGGCTACCGAAAAAACGCGCCATCCTGGTGGGCAAACCTGTATAAATCTTTGAATACAAAGGCTTATTTTTACATTAATATTAGTTTTGCTTTTGTGAGATTTCTTGCCAGAATATTAATGAATTAACAAGATCCGCCATTTTTATCAATTAGAAGAAAAAAATAATGGCAATCACCAGGGCTGAAGATGGCCTTATAACTGCCCCCTGGATTTCTATTAAACATGAATACTGCAAACTATTTTACACAAAATTCCATTATAAGCATGGGATGCTATAACACAATCAGTGGTTGAGAGCCTGTAGCTCAAGTTGTGATTACACTGATCTTTTCAATATATTCAATCGAGCCGAAAAATCGATGAGCAAAAATTGTTGTAACAGCGCATGAAAATTAGCCTAGAAGAGCAACTCTCCAGCATTATTAAACATACCACCAATTCTTTTGGAGGTAGTTTTTTTGACAATATGACCAGATCTCTCGCCAAAGCCGTCGGCGCTGATTACTGTTTTATAGCATGCGTCGACGAATTACTGACGAAAGCCACTACGATTTCGGTGTTTGCTAAAGGTCAAATAACAGATGGTTTTGAATATGATCTACATGGCACTCCATGTGCTGAGGTAACATCAGATGGTATAGATATTTACTCAGAGAACGTTATAAAGGAATTCCCAGACGACCATCTATTGCAAGCCATGAAGGTCGAGGCATATATCGGCACATCATTAATCAACAGTGAAGATCGTGTTATCGGGCTTGTATCGGCTTTATTTGAACACCCCATTAATCAACCAGAACCAATCCATCTCCTATTTCAATTTTTCTCAAGCTGGATCGCAACGGAGGTTGAACGTACAGAAAAAGATCTCGAACTGACAAATCTCAATAAATCATTAAGGCAAAAAGTACTAGATAGAACAGAAAAGCTAGAGTTCTTCAGAAGTCAGTCTGAAATTGATCAGGCACATTTTCGGGCAATAATTGAAACGGCTGCCGAAGCCATTATCACCACTGACACTAGAGACCTGATTAAATCATTTAATGCAGCAGCTTCGAATTTATTCGGCTATACCGCTGATGAGATTATAGGCAAAAACGTCTCTATCCTGATGACTGAACCATATTCCAGTTCTCACAATGATTATATTCAAAAGCAACTTGAGACTGGTGTGGATAAAATTACTGATACCGGACGACAGATAGAAGCACGACACAAAAATGGAAATGTACTGCCTATACATATTGCAATAAGCCGAATAGAGACATCGGAAATAATTGGGTTTACAGCAATCATTCATGATCTGACAACCGAGAAGGAGAGAGAAAACCAGCTCATTAGACTAAAAAATGAAGCCGATGAAGCAAATCTAGCTAAATCAAAATTCCTCACTAACATGAGCCATGAACTCCGTACACCTCTAAATGCAATAATCGGCTTTAGTCAACTATTAGAGCTCGACGACAACCTCACCAGGAAACAAACTGATAACATCGGTGAAATTATAATGGCGGGCAACCACTTACTGGCTCTTATTAATGACATCCTCGATCTTGCAAAAGTAGAATCTGGTCAATACGAGTTATCAATGGAGCCAGTCAATGTCTGCTCTATTATTCAAGAATGCATCAAACTTAGTGAAATTATTGCGCGGAAAAGAGGTATTGTAATAAGATATAAAGGATTACAGGAATGTTTTCTTCTGGTTGATAGCCTGCGTCTCAAACAGGCATTGCTTAATCTAATCTCAAATGCCATTAAGTATAACCAGGATGATGGTATTGTAGAGATTTCTGCTGAGTTTATGGATAATCATTTACGTATTTATGTTTCTGACACTGGGCCTGGTATCCCGCCCGAAAAACAACATGAACTATTCAAACCTTTTTCTCGTTTACAAGCAGAAAATAGCGGTATTGAGGGCACAGGTATTGGCCTGGCGCTAACCAGGCAGATTATCGAGTTGATGGGCGGAACAATAGGTTTTGACAGCAAGGCAGGTGCAGGCTCCACTTTCTGGATTAAATTTCCAACCGCTGAAGAACCAGCAGCAAAAAAAACACCCTCCTGAAGAATCAGGCATTATTAATTCTAAGGAAGCTCTGAATAATTCATCCGTGAATTATCAGAGCAAAAACAAATCAACATGCGATTTTGATTTGTTTTTCATTTTCAATAACTTACCAGTTATTGAAAATGGCGACACATCCTTGTGCCGCGGAACCTCTGAGCTTTTCAGAGGTTCCCTAACATCAAGCGCCCACTTTGTGGTGACTGCAACTCTTTTTACTCGTCAAATATGCACGCTAACGAATCCAAATAAAAAATACTCAATTATTAAAGTATAGATCACTAAGAAACAAACCCTGAAAAAATTTAGATAAGAAAGCATGCTGGTAGCACTTACACAAAACTTGAAAAATTAAAGCTAACCTATCCCATGATTTTATGCAGTTAATTTGTGATTATACAGAGATTCTAACCCTCCTTCGGCAGCATCCTCTAAATTCAGAACACGTCACAAATCAGCGATAAATACCTGTTTAGCAGCAATTTACATTGATACGTCAGCGCCTGTTATAAGCTGATACGCTGACCGACCGCAATTTTTACCAGCTGCATACATATATGTTAGTAGTTAAGTACAGAGTTATGGTCTCAGCGCAGGGACGGTTTGATAACTTGCTATTGTCAGCGTGCATTTCTGACTTTTATCTCAGCGCCTCGAAGCCTGAAATGACATCGAACAGCTCTTCATCAATACCGCTTTGCCGCAGGCGATGAAATGTTCGGTTAAGATCTTCCTGCAGCTCATCTATATTTTTTTCTGCACGTTGCATGGCAGCCAGTCGACTGGCATTTTCACTGGCCAGTGATTCGGCACATGCGCGAAACAGTGTCACAAAAAGATATTCACGTACCAGTGCGCGCAGGGTTTGTTCCCGGCTGTTTAGTACCACTGGCAGATTTTTTGTCGGCCAGTGAATCTCGGCGAGATTACGTAGCCATGCTTCATCCAGCGGCAGCAACTGCTGACTCACGGGGGTATAAATTGATCCGCTTTTAGGGCGATTATGAAACACGTAAACCTGTTCAATTAAACCCACATCACGCTTCGCTTCGAGTTCAATCAGAATCTCCCCTACCAGCGGTGTAATCGCATTAATCGAGTTAGGCAGAGTGAAATCTGCCATCGGTTGTAGAGACGTTTCCACGAGGCGCGATTGAATACGGTCACCAACCGCCCATACAATCTTTTTACCCGATAGTTTTTCCAGCGTATCAACCGCGTATTCCACCATGGTCTCATTAAACTGACCAACCAGCCCTTGATCCGAACCAAATACAATGGCCGCAATCGCCGTCTGTTTTTGCTGGTTTATTGACGGCATAGCACTCAGTGACTTATCCTCGCGAAAGCAGGCAGCGAGACCCAGTTGAACCGTTCGGTAATAATCATCAAGCGAACGCACTGCATTCTCGTACTGGCCGATGCTCGATGCCGCCATCGCTTTCATTGTGCGAACCACTGCTTCAAGCTCTTTAGCACTACCAATATGCTGACGCAGGCTGGTGACAGTATCGCTCATAATGCTTCTTTTTGCGACACATCAGACTGAAAGTGAGTGAGTGCATCACTGGCAATCTGGATAATTAAAGCCCGATCTTCAGCACTCAGCTTTTTAGCATTTTCAAAACGGGCGCATACTTCCGCCGGAATATCCGCGGCTGCGTCATGTACCGCTTTCTCGGCTGCTGTCATTCGTTCTAGCGGAACGGAATCAAACAGATTTTCCGACAGCGCCAGTAACTCGGCGATCTGTTCTGTCATCGAAACAGGCGAGAATTCCGGCTGCTTAAGGCAGGCGCGAATACGCCGACCGTGTTCGATAATTTTTCGGGTGCTGTCATCCAGCCGGGCACCAAAGCGGGAAAACGTTTCCAGCTCCTCGAACTGCGCATAGGCCAGTTTGAGGTCTCCTGCCACTGCGCGATAGGCAGCACGCTGCGCCTTACCACCCACACGGGAAACAGATTTACCCACGTCAACTGCGGGCAATATACCCAGCTCAAACAGCGAGGGAGAGAGGTAAATTTGCCCATCGGTAATGGAAATTAAATTGGTTGGAATATAGGCGGAAATATCCTGTGCTTCGGTTTCAATAATCGGCAATGCTGTCATTGACCCACCGCCAGGTTCAGGTCGTAGATGCGTGGAACGTTCCAGTAAGCGTGAATGAATATAAAAAATATCACCGGGGAAGGCTTCACGACCGGGTGGTCGACGCAACAGTAAAGACAACTCGCGATAAGCACGGGCATGGTGGGTAAGGTCATCATAAACAACCAGCACATCACGGCCTTGCTGCATAAAATACTCGGCGATGCTGGTCGCCGCATAAGGGGCTACATAAGCAAGTCCTGGGGGGTCATTACCCTCGGTAACCACAACCACGGTGTATTCCAGTGCGCCCTGTTCGCGCAATGTAGCGATCACCCTGGCGACACCCGAAGCACGCTGGCCAATGGCACAATACACACACAGCACATTCTTACCACGCTGGTTGAGGATGGTGTCGAGCGCAATCGCTGTCTTACCGGTCTGCCGATCACCGAGAATTAATTCACGCTGACCGCGACCGACAGGAATCAATGCATCAATCACCTTGATGCCGGTTTGCAGCGGCACACTGACCGGATCACGATCCAGTATAGCCGGCGCAGGACGCTCAATTGGCAGGCGCTCATTACTCACCAGCCTGCCCTTACCATCCAGCGTCTGACCAATGGGATTAATAATGCGCCCGATCAGTCCGTCACCCACTGGCACATCCACCACGTGCCCCCGACGCTCAACTTCATCGCCCGCCTGTAAGTGCCAGTAGTCACCTAGCAGGACCACGCCGATTTCATCTTCATCGACATTAAAAGCAATGCCATAAATGTCACCAGGGAATTTAAGTACTTCTTCAAAACCGACACCGGGCAAACCAGATACTTTGGCGATACCAGTCGCGATACTGGTAATCGTACCCACTTCTCGTGGCGTGAGTAGTGGCTTAAATGATTCACGCGCCTGACTTATTCCCGAAAATGCACTATCAAATACATTTTTCAGATTATCACTTTGCTGGTTGTTGCCTGCTTTTTCAGCGCTCATTGTCATCGACATCCTGTAGCGTAGTCATTGACGAATTTTGCGAAACAGCATTATTCGTTGCAGATTTATTTTTCAGCAGATCATCAACACTCTTTGCCAGTGAATCGAGATAATCAGAAATGCTCCAGGCTATCTTGCGCCCATCAGAGTTGATCTCGATACCACTAAGCAGGTCTGGCGCAACAACAAATTCTAGTGGTTTGTGTTTGCCAAATATTTCCGCAATCACTGTTTCTATTTCCGTTTTTTGCTGCACAGACAACTTGAAGGCCGTGCGTATCCGCAAGGTATTGGACGATAGTTTAAATGCCGATTTTAATTCGGTTATTTGTGCCGTATCTAACTCACGCAGACGATCAATAAAGATTTCAGTCATGCGTTGTTCCAGACTTGTGCCGGCGAGATCAGACAGTGCCTTGCGGGCAATCGCAAACACTTCTTCGCGCGCACGACGACTGATCTCTTCATTCAGACTGTGTTGTTCATTTCTTATTGCCTGCTGTAATCTTGTACGTAGATCATCGGCCTCTTGCCGCGCTGTCTCAAGCAACTGCGCACGTTCTGTTTTTGCTGCTTCAAGCGCTTCATTCATACGTGCATTACGTTGTTGATCGAATAGCTCGTTTTTCTGCTGATAGGCTTCACGTTGCTTCTGAGCTTCGGTTTCTTTTTCATTGGCATCAGCAATTTTCGCAGCAATACGGTTTTCCCGTGCGTCAATTGCATTAAGAATTGGCCGGTACAAAAACCGCTTTAGCAACCACACCAAAATGAGGAAATTGATGACCTGCGCAATAACAGTGAACCAGTCAATCAACATGCGTTATTGTCCTGTGGCCTGCGTGACAGTATAATTCCAGAACGGATTGGCAAAAATAAGAATCATCGACACCACAAAACAGTAAATCGCAACGGACTCAATCATGGCGAGGCCAACAAACAGTGTGCGTGTAATTGTTGCCGATGCATCGGGTTGCTGCGCCAGCGCAGTCATTGCTGTGGCCACAGATCGTGCCTCGCCAAACGCCGGGCCAATACTACCGATGGCCATCGTCAACCCAGCTGTAATAATTGAAATGATAGCAATATAGATCGAACTATCCATGATTTGTCCCCTTGTGATTGGTATTATTATTTCTATCTTCGGATTCAGATTTGTCTGCTGACTTACGCGCACGTGTTGCAGCGGCGATATAAACCGTCGCCAGGATACTAAAAATATATGCCTGTACCATACCCGTCAGTAATCCGAGTGCACTCATAACTATCGGAAAAATGAACGGCGTAATGGTTAGCAATATAGCAATAATCAGTGCACCACTCATCATATTACCGAACAGGCGTACTGCCAGTGCCAGTGTGCGTGAAATCTCGCTGATGATATTAAACGGCAACATAATAATTGTTGGTCTGGTGTAGGCCCTAAGATATCCACCTATGCCGGCTTCTTCAACACCAAACATCGGCACCGCCACAAACACACAAATGGCCAGTGCGGCGGTAGTAGAAAGCGAACCGGTCGGTGGCTCATAGCCTGGAACAATGGTAAACAGACTAGATATGGCGACAAACAGGAACAGACTGCCCAGAAAGCCGATATATTTTTGCGGGTTCTTCAGTCCTACTTCCTCGATCTGCTGATTAATGCCGGTAACAACAATTTCCAGCAGATTTTGCCAGCGCGAACGTTGCAGTTCCGTCGACAGTTTACGGGTAATCACTATTGAACCGAGTACCAGTATCAGCATCAGCCCCCAGGTGTACACGATGGTGGCATTGAGTTTGAAAAAACCCATTTGCCAGTAAATTATATTGTCGGGGCTAAGAGTCATGAACCGTCTGCTGTAATAGTGTTTTTAGACTGTTCCGTGATACGCGTTAAGCGGCTGACAATGATACGCGCGATAATAAAACCCAGCAGGCCCGCAACCAGGCGCTGCCAGTTATCACCAAGAATAAAGTAAAAGCCCAGGATAACCACGCCGGTGCGCACTGACATGCTGCTAAAAAACAACAGCGCCACCAGCCTGGTCGATTCAAGTTTACGCACCGTCCACCACAAACCGACGAAAAAAAACATCCCTAGCAAGCCTCCTTCCAGTAATGCAAGCAGCAAAGGAAATACTGGAGACAGAAATTCATTCATGATTATTCTCATCCTCTTTATTATGGCCTGAATTATTCTCGCTATCATCCTGATGAATTTCCCTGTCTTCCTTCACAATCCAGTGCCAGGCATTAAAACAGCCCAGACCAAGACCTATAGCCAGCAGCGCGAGTGTCCATGAATGCTCACCCGGATAACGTTCGTCAAGCCAGAGTCCGAGTGCCGCACCCAGCAAGGTTGGCATTGCCACCGACCAGCCTACCAGCCCCATCATACCCAGGCCGGACCACACGGTTTTTGTCACATGACGTTGTGCCTTCAGTTTGCGTGCTGCCATATCACCCACCTGCTGGCTGAATTCAGTTTGTCCCGGCAGTTGCTTCTTATCTGGTTTTTCAGTCATGATGAAACTCCGCCAGACGACGAATAAATCCGCTCTCCATTTTCGCCAGCACTGAACGCAGCTTCTGTTCCTGCTCGTCGAGTTGTTCAAACTCTTCTTCAACGGCGGCGCGCAATTTATCCAGGCTCATGCCACCAATTGCATTACGTACAGAGACACGCACATCGCGACCGGTTTTAACCAGAATACCTTCATCGACCGCGATGTATGTTTCACCTTCTGTGTCGGTTTCATAAACCAGTATTCCCGCCGATAGTGGAGCAACGCAATCAAGTCGGCGTGGCAGGAGCCCAAACGAACCTTCGTCTGTTACCACAACAATACGCAATACATCACGCTTATCGGCGAACACTCTGAAAGGCAGAAGAATCTTAAGATTCATTGACGCTACTCTCTGACGGTGCTTTTTCTACCGCTGTCTGTTTGACGTCATCGTCAACAGTCTTGCGCGCCTCATCAATTGAGCCGATCATATACAGCGCACTTTCCGGATAATCCCTGAATTCATCACGCAGGATACGCTCGCAACCGTCGAGTGCATCGTTGAGACTCACCAGTTTACCCCGCATACCTGTAAACTGTTCGGTAGCAAAAAACGGCTGGGTGAGAAAGCGCTCCAGTCGCCGCGCACGCCCCACCACCTTATGATCCTCTACTGACAACTGTTCCATACCGAGCATGGCGATAATGTCCCTGAGTTCGGCGTATTGTGCCAGCGTGCGACGGATCTCCTGTGCCAGTGCATAATGCCGTTTACCAATGATACCGGGCGTGGCCATTTTGGAACTGGATTGCAAGGGATCAATGGCCGGATAAAGCCCTTCACTCGCCCGCTTACGCGATAATACGATGGACGCGGAAAGATGCGAAAAGGTATGCACCGCAGCCGGGTCCGTGAAATCGTCCGCTGGTACATACACTGCCTGGATCGAGGTAATAGCACCACTATCGGTATTGGCAATACGCTCTTCCAGTTGCGACAACTCGGTGCCCATGGTTGGCTGATAACCAAGGCGCGCCGGCATTTGCCCCATTAAACCGGACACTTCCATACCTGCCTGAATAAAACGAAAAATATTATCCATCAGCAACAGTACATCGCGATGTTCGTCGTCGCGAAAATACTCGGCCATGGTCAGCGCGGCATGACCCACCCGAAACCGTGCGCCGGGTGGTTCGTTCATCTGCCCAAATACCATGACCATATTCTCCAGCACACCCGCTTCGTTCATTTCACGGTAAAGCTCCTCGCCTTCACGACAGCGTTCGCCAATACCGCAAAAAATACTCACGCCGGCGTGCTGACCAACCATATTGTGAATCATCTCGGTGAGTAATACTGTCTTACCCACACCGGCACCACCAAACAGACCCGCTTTGCCGCCGCGCTCCAGTGGCATTAACACGTCGATGAGCTTAATACCGGTCTCGAAAATCTCGGATTTGGTAGAGCGCCGTGCTAATGCCGGCGGCGCATGATGCACGCTACGCCACTGGATGTCTGTCGGCGCTGGCTGGCGATCGATCGCATTGCCGAAAACATCAAACATGCGCGACAGAATACCCTTGCCCACCGGCGACTGTAATGGTCCGCCGCTGTCTTCTACCCGCATACCGCGTGCAAGACCCTGGGTCGGCGTGAGTGCAATGCCACGCACCCGATGTGCGTCGAGTTGCGACTGCACCTCAATCGCAATTTTCCCCTCACGCGCATGCAGCAACGAATTAATGGGGGGCAGATATTCATCAAACACGATATCCACGACACTGCCGCGCACCGAAATTACCACACCGCTATTCATTAAAGGTTTATCATTTGATGTCGCCTTATTAGTATCCATAACGCTATGCCTTCATCTCCCAGGGGCGCAACACCAACACAGAGTTCCCAGCGTTTCGCGCGATTGACTGCAAAGCAGGACTAATTTATTTTTATTCATCCTGCCATTTCCAGTTGAGAATTTCCGGCATATCTTCACCGTATTTTTCGATGTAGGCCTTATGGTCTAGCAACTTGTCGCGCAACATCTGTTTAGCGTAAGCAGCGCGTGAGCCCAGGCTCGGCACTCGATCGATCACATCACCGGCCAGGTGAAAGCGATCCAGATCATTCAATACCGCCATATCAAAAGGGGTCGTCGTGGTGCCGTTTTCCTTATAACCACGGACATGCAGGTTCTTGTGATTGGTGCGGCGGTAAGTCAGACGATGGATCAACCAGGGATAGCCATGATAGGCAAAAATGATGGGACGGTCTTTGGTAAATAGCACATCGAAGTCCCTGTCAGAAATGCCATGCGGATGCTCGCTCGGCGGTTGCAGGGTCATCAGGTCCACCACATTGATAACGCGGATTTTGAGTTCTGCAAACTGCTGGCGCAATAGTTTTACCGCCGCCAGTGTTTCCAGCGTCGGCACATCACCGCAACAGGCCATTACCACATCCGGGTCACCGCCCTCGTCGTTACTCGCCCATTTCCAGATTCCAATGCCCGCGCTGCAATGCTTGATCGCCGCGTCCATATCCAGCCATTGCAGCTCTGGCTGCTTGCCCGCGACGATCACATTAATATCATTGTGGCTACGCAGGCAATGGTCGGTCACCGATAATAATGTGTTGGCATCGGGTGGCAAATAGACACGGATAATCTCCGCTTTTTTGTTGACTGCCAGATCGATAAACCCCGGATCCTGATGACTAAAGCCATTGTGATCCTGCCGCCAGACGTGAGAAGACAACAGATAATTCAACGAGGCAATCGGTCGACGCCAGGCAATATCACGCGTTACATCGAGCCACTTGGCGTGCTGATTAAACATCGAATCAATAATGTGGATAAAGGCTTCGTAGCAGGAAAAAAAGCCGTGTCGCCCGGTTAGCAGATAACCTTCGAGCCAGCCCTGGCACTGGTGCTCACTCAGCATTTCCATCACCCGGCCATCAGGCGCAATGTGTTCATCCCCGGGTAATATGTCTGCGGTCGAACAACGGTTGGTGACTTCGAACAGCGCAGCCCAGCGATTCGATGCAGTTTCGTCCGGACTGAAAATACGAAAGTTGCGTGCTGCGGCGTTGAGCTTCATTACATCGCGGATAAAATTACCCTGGATGCGCGTCGCTTCGCCTTTTACCTCACCCGGGTTTGGCACATTCACCGCATAATCGCGAAAATCAGGCATGCGTAGATCACGCAGTAACTTGCCACCATTGGCGTGTGGGTTGGCGCCCATGCGCCGTTCACCATTTGGTGCCAGCTCTGCCAGTTCAGGAATAAGCTTACCCGCATCATCAAATAATTCTTCGGGCCGGTATGATTTCATCCACTGCTCAAGAATTTTTAAATGCTCTGGTTGTTTAACAAAATTAGTTACTGGCACCTGGTGCGCATGGAAGGTCCCTTCGACTTGTTTGTCATCGACGAACTCAGGTCCGCTCCAGCCTTTTGGTGAGCGTAGAATTATCATTGGCCAGTGCGGCCGCTCAGTGAAGCCATTGCTTCGAGCATCCTGCTGAATACGCTGGATCTCGACAACCACCCTCTCCAGTGTTGCAGCCATCAGCTGATGCATCTGCTCCGGGTCATCACCCTCAACGAAATATGGCGTGTAACCGTAACCAATAAACAGCGCTTCCAGTTCATCATGGGGGATTCGCGCCAGTACGGTGGGGCCGGCTATTTTGTAGCCGTTCAAATGTAGAATCGGTAACACCGCACCATCATGCACCGGGTTGAGAAATTTGTTCGAGTGCCAGCTGGTCGCCATTGGCCCGGTTTCCGCTTCTCCATCACCAACCACACAGGCCACCAATAAATCGGGATTATCAAACGCAGCACCATAGGCATGGGACAATGCATAACCCAGTTCGCCACCTTCGTTAATAGAGCCCGGGGTTTCCGGTGCGACGTGGCTGGGAATGCCACCGGGAAATGAAAACTGGGTAAACAGCTTTTTCATGCCCGCCTCGTCCTGTGAAATATTCGGATATACCTCGCTGTACGTCCCTTCCAGATAAGTGTTGGCCACCAGTCCCGGTCCGCCATGGCCAGGGCCTGTGACATTCACAATACTCAGGTCATATTGCTGGATAATGCGGTTAAGATGCACATAAATAAAATTCAGGCCCGGCGTCGTGCCCCAGTGCCCCAGCAGGCGCGGTTTGATATGCTCCAGAGCCAGTGGTTTTTTCAGCAGCGGGTTATCATATAAATAGATCTGACCAACTGACAGATAATTGGCGGCACGCCAGTAGGCGTCCATCTTGCGCACAACATCTGACGGCAACGGTTTGTCAGTGTGCTCAGTCATTTTCATCTTGCTCAGCATTTTCGTGCTCCTTTTGGTTTATTAGCCGCAGATGCTCGCAAACTGATTTCGCGATCATCAGTTCTTTATCCGTATGCATAATACGAACTGTAAGCCGGCCGGTTGCTGTGGAAATGAAATCCGCATTTTGCGCATTGGATTTCCCCCATCTCGATGCCAGGAAATTCGAGCTGACTACAAATCCATTCTCGTCCCTGTGGCGCAGGTTCGCCAATGCCGCCGGTGAATACCAGTGTATCTAGCCCACCCATGGCAGCGGCAAATGCGCCAGTCCATTTTTTAATCTGATAACAGAACAGCTCGACCGCTTCAGCTGCGCACGCATCGTCCGCCTGCTGCACGAGCAAGTCGCGCATATCGGGACGGCTCCCGGATATGCCGAGCAAACCGGATTGATGCTTGATAAGATGGTTAAACTGTTCTGCTGATAGATTCTCGCTCTGCAGCATGTACCAGGCCAGGGATCCAGATCGCCTGACCGAGTGCCCATCACTAATCCGCCTGCCGGAGTAAAGCCCATACTGGTGTCAATGCTTCAGCCATCGCCACTGTGATTGTTGGCGCAGGCATTTACCCTGGTGTCAGCGCTGCCACAGGATATGTGCATCTTCCAGTGGCACGGCTACGGCCTCGTGTTGCGGGATGAATCGAGCCGTGTAGCCGGTTGCCGGTCGAGTTGCCGGCACCTCGGCGTGATGGGCATAACCATTTAATGGCTCCCATCAGTTGGCGCACACATTGCATTTCAACTCGCACCGCACTACTCCCGTCAACACCGTTGGCATATAGCTCAACCCTGACTGTTTCCGGGCCGAGGCCATTGAGATAGACCTGAACTTCAAACACATGCTGCTCGTCAACAGTTTCCTGCTTCGGTTCACCGAAGTGTAGCGCGCTCAAGGGATACAGTGCCTGTTGCACGCCTTCTTTATCGATCAGCTGACGAAAATACCCCAGCTGATAGAGCAGCCCAATACCAATCACCGGCACACCCAGATCGCTGGCGGCCTTGAGCTGGTCGCCGACCACGTTAGCTAATCCAGCTGAATAGATAAGCAGGGCCTCACTCCGCATGAATTCCATACTGAAATAAGCCACGCATTTTAACTGTGAGTTGGGGTGAGTTTGCTGGAACCACGCTGGCGTCTCGGCCGCATCTCGCCTGATCTGTATCAGTTCATCCAGTTTTTTTCGGCAAGCAGGCTCGTCTAAGACAGATTGAAGTTTTTCCCTCGATACTGTCTGCAAAACCACCCAGGGGGTTTGAGTCATATCCCAGAGCACGGCATCCAGCTGTCGCCAGATCTGGTCGCTGGATATGAGTTGCTGCTTCGGGTGACGGATATCTGCTGATTCGCTCATCGCCGTTCTCCAATCAAGCAAGATGTCATTCAGACATCAGGATTATTTTCCGTGCAGTTTTGCTGTGCCGAAGGTTGTACCTTTTGAATTGATGCCGTCCAGAGCTGTCAACATGATTGTGCAAAAAACCCTGTGCTCCTGTACTACAGTTCCTCAAGAGCGCGGCAGATGCTACCGTCCATCCATTCTGCTCCTTTGTTATCGTGACGTCCACCATCCTGCCACCTCAGCTGACACCCTGATGATGTCATGCTCAAGACGTATAGCAGGTTAACAATGATCCCGATAGGCAGCAAGGGTATCCAGTGGCAAGGTATTGATAGTCTCGGCGCCAGCCAGAGCTTCGACATACTTGATATCACTGCAGGCCGGGGCCTTGGTGGAGGTAGATGCCCACAACAGACGTTGCGGTCTGGCACCCGCTGCCGCAAGACGCTGCCAGCGTTCACTGGAAAAAAGTCGTTTGTATTCCGGATATGCCAGGCGCGCTGATGCAATAGCCACCTGACCACGTATTGTCATGCTCCAGATGCCAGAGCATCCAGTTTGCTATCCACAGGGTGTTGATGCGACTCAAAAAGAAACTGGCGTCAGACGCAATAGATGTTAATGGCTCACCATGGAGCACTCGCATTTCCAGACCTGAAAGACAGGTCTGTGCCACCTCACGGTAACGTTGCAAACTGAACAACAGGGTCGCATTGATATTGATGCCATCACAAATCAGCTGCTGGATAGCTTTGATACCGGTGGCAGTGGCCGGCACCTTGATCAGGCTGTCAGGTCGATTAAGTGCAGTCCATAGCCGTCTGGCTTGACGTATGGCTGCTTGCGTATTATCGCCCAGTAACGGCGAAACTCACCAGCTCATCACGCCCCCTGAGCTGATTCATAAAGCGGACATAACACGCCTACCGCCTGTTGCAGATCCTCGATTGCCAGGCGCTCATAGAGTATATTCTCTTCCTGTCACTGCATGACCTCAATTGAGGCATTATCGTGTTCGGCAATCGTCTTTCCTGGCTGGGTACTCAGTGGGTAATCACCATAAAAACTCATGATCACATAAACGACATCAGCTGATACCCCTGCCTGGGTGCAGGGGAACATGCCGGGTCGGGGGCTTATAAAGTCGCGCGTTCATCCATGCATTCACAGGAACCGGTTTCAAACTCACGGCACACCAGCGGACGTTGCGGGTAAATGCTGCACAGCATGGTGTTTCTATCCAGTGCAGAACACCAGCCGTCACCACCCCGCCGCATGGTCATGCCACCCCATTGATCAATCTTGATGAATTTATCGGGCACGCCGGTATCCCCTAACAGTAAAACTTCCAGTTTGCAGCAGCAGGCTTTGCAGTTACTGCAACTGATCTGATCTTCTGGTAGATGTTGGACGTTGTGTGTCATAAGACCTTCAAAAAATATGCGATTAAACCGTAGGTGCCTGACTATCCGCCTTCTGCCTCTCGCGAAATACCCTACTTCCTGTACATAACCGCTACCGGCGTCCTGCCTCTCGCGGAATACCCTACTTCCTGTACATAACCGCTACCGGCGTCCTGCCTCTCGCGGAATACCCTACTTCCTGTACATAAAAAAGGCCAGACAATGATGTCTGGCCTTTTTGGCAACTGCTGTTAGCGGCTGTCGATTTACCGGTCGGCTTAATGACCGGCCTTGCAAGCGATAATTAAACCGCCTGAATGTTCTCGGCCTGAGGGCCTTTCTGACCCTGGGTTACATTGAACTGTACTTTCTGGCCTTCATTCAGTGTTTTGAAACCTGAGCCAGTGATTGCACTGAAATGTGCAAAAACATCGGGGCCTGATTCCTGTTCAATAAAACCGAAACCTTTTGCTTCGTTAAACCATTTTACGGTGCCGTTTGTAAGAGACATAATGTTATCCTGTTTGATATTTTGAAATGTGCGGGATGAAAACTCATCAGCGACTATTGCCGGAATGTTGTGCCAGTAGATATGAAAAAACAGGACGAGTTACGTAGATGTGACATCGAAATGGTGTTGCATAAATAGCAGTGCTACCTTCAAGCTAAAGCCATTGTACACCTGTTTTCTAACAATAGGTGATTAATTATGACAATCAGCGCTTATTTCTGAGAACCCGGCTGCCGGCAGATGTTTTTGCAACCGAGCTGTGATCAAATAGGCACAGTTCAAAATAACAATCCCCCCTTACCACTAATACGGATCATTGCGCCTATGGTTAAACAAATCGGACAGTCCCTGGCCTGTGTAGCGGGCAGTGGCACCTACTGGCTGGTACTGATAGCGTTCAGCCTGCTGAACCTGACGGTTGCCCTGTATTACCAGTATGCACTGAATGAATGGCCCTGTGTGCTGTGTATACAGATTCGTCTGTGGTTTTCGCTGTTGTTAATCATTGGCGTGAGCGGTTTCTTGCTGCGCCAGCATATCTGGCCTCGGCTGCTGAGCCATCTTGCCAGTCTGCTGGCGGCAGCAGGGCTGAGCGAACGCAGTTATATGCTGCTCGGCACCGAGAAGGGCTTTGTGTTTTCCGATTGTGGTTTTGATGCAGGCCTGCCCCCATGGCTGGCACTGGAAGACTGGCTGCCCTGGCTGTACCGGGTGGAAGCCTCCTGCGGCTACACACCGGAGTTGCTACTGGGCATTACCATGGCAGAGGCATTGATGGCCCTGTCGGTGGGACTGCTTATCACCACCCTGAGCATGAGCATAGCAATGGCTGTGTCCCTGTTTAAGCAGGACCGGCATGGCCGAGCTCATTAGCTCAACAAGTCGCTTTATAGATGATATAAATTCGGTATATTAGTGTTTAACCTGGATGATTTTTTGAGGAGCCTGCATGAATAACGAGATTACAGAAAACCTGAAACAGCAATCCACCTGGATACGTGGCCTGTATATGCTGCTGTTCGCCGTGCTGTACAGCCTGGCAGAATTTGTACTGATTGCGGTAGTGGTATTCCAGTTCCTGCTTAAACTGTTTACCGGAGAAATCAATCCGCGACTGCTTAAACTGGGGCAGAGTCTGGCAACCTATATTTACCAGATTATCGAGTTTCTCACTTTTAATAGCGACTATCAGCCCTATCCTTTCGGTGCATGGCCGAAAAAGCAGCCTGCTTCACTCAAACACAAAGACCATGACATCGACGAAACTGACGAAACCGGTGTCTGATTCGGCGACTCGAACAGGGATATTTTATGTACGCCGGTGAACGCTTTAACAGTATCAGTCATCTGGTGGGTGCCGTCGCCGCACTCACCGGTGGCGTGGTGCTGGTCGTATATGCATCGATGCAGGGCGATCCCTGGAAAATTGTCAGTTTCAGCATTTACGGCACGACGCTATTTCTGCTGTACCTTTTTTCAGTGTTGTATCACAGCCTGAGCGGAGAGGTAAAAAGCATTTTTCGTCGGCTGGATCATCTGGCCATCTACCTGCTGATTGCCGGCACCTACACACCCTTTACCCTGGTCACGCTCAACGGCACCTGGGGCTGGTGGATTTTTGGCACCGTGTGGGGACTGGCACTGCTCGGCATGTTACTGGAATTTGTGCCACAAAAGCGCCGCATTCTGCCGGTGATTATCTATCTGGTGATGGGCTGGATTGCTCTGATTGCCCTCAGGCCACTGTTGCAGGCTATGCCCATGGCCGGTTTCTGGTGGCTACTCGCGGGCGGACTGTTTTACACCGTGGGCATTATATTCTACGTACTGGATAACAGGATGCAACATGCCCATGGCATCTGGCATCTGTTTGTACTGGCAGGCAGTGTTTGTCACTATTTTACCATACTGCTATATGTGGATTAACTGAGCATAACTCCGAGCCAGTTAATCAGGCGCCGGTCAGCGACAGAAAAAAACACTGAACCACTACACTCATAAAAAAATAAATAATCAGGGGACAGCATGAAACTGGTGGAAGTGATTGCCAATGAAGAATTGACCGAAACCGTATCTGACATTGCCAAACGCAATGCAGCGCTGGATTTCAGGCTGGCGCAAAAGCTGGAAGACGGACGCCAGGCGATGCGTATTTTATTGCAGGATGAAAATGTACAATCCACGCTGGACGGATTACAGACGGTGGTCAGCAGCCAGCCCAATGCACGCCTGATTGTGTTTCCGGTAGAAGCCACCCTGCCCCTGCCTGCCAGACCCGCCACACCGAATAAATCCGCCAGTGCGACCTCCAGAGAAGCGCTGTACGATGCGGTATCAAAAAACGCCGTACTGGATTCCAATTTTATTGTGCTGGTTATTCTCTCCACCCTGGTGGCAGCGATTGGACTGATCAAGGACAACGTGGCAGTGGTGATCGGCGCAATGGTGATTGCGCCACTGCTGGGGCCAAATCTGGCACTGGCACTGGGCACCGCGCTGGGTGATCTGCAACTGATCCGTAAGTCGATTGTCACCAACCTGGCTGGTATGGTATTAACCGTAGTGCTGTCGGTTATTCTCGGTGTGCTCTGGCCGTTTGCGATTCACAGTAACGAGCTGATATCGCGCACCGATGTCGGCCTCGACTCACTGGCACTGGCACTGGCCTCAGGGGCAGCCGCTGCACTGTCATTAAGCACCGGCCTGTCCAGCGTGCTGGTAGGCGTGATGGTGGCGGTCGCGTTGTTGCCACCGGCGGCAACCTTCGGCCTGATGCTGGGGCACGGCGAGTTTCAGCTCGCGCTGGGAGCACTGTTACTGCTCGCCGCCAATGTGGTGTGTGTCAACCTGGCTACCAAGGTAGTATTTATGCTCAAGGGCATCAGCCCACGCACCTGGTTTATGAAAGAAAAAGCCCGCCACCGTATGTATATTTACATTGCGCTGTGGCTGTTCAGCCTGCTGGTGCTGGCGGTGATTATTTATCTACGCGGCAATGTCCAGATATAAGCATTGTGCGCAGGCAAATGATCTGGCTTTATCAATAAGGATACAATATGGTTTATGTAAAACATCTGGTACTGGATATTCTCAAGCCACACCAACCGAATGCACTGCAATTTTCCAGCAAGCTGGCTGCAACCGGGGAAAATTACCATGTGGTTCTCACCGTGCTGGAAGTGGATGAACACACCGAAACCATTCAGGTAGAAATCAGCGCTGAGCATATCGATTTCGATGCCATTCAACAGGCCATCAGCACTATGGGTGGTTCATTACACAGCATCGACCAGGTGGAAGTCAGCAGCGCCAGCAACACAACAGACGCCGGCTAATCACCATGCAGCCATTCCGGCAAATTCGTTTTCTGATCAATATCACCCGCACCCAGGGCATTATGCGACGCTACTTTGTGGTCAACGGCTTTGACGGTGCCCTCACCATGCTGGGTTTGCTGATGGGATTTATCGTCAGCCAGACGGCGGACCTGTCGGTGGTGATTACCGCCTGTCTGGGCGCGGCCATCGCCCTTGGCGTGAGCGGCGTGAGCAGCGCCTATGTCAGTGAACGAGCCGAGAGCCGCCATGCACTGAGCAAATTACAGAGCGCGATGTTAAGCGACCTGCAGCAAAGTGCGCACAGGCAGGCAGCGCAATGGGTGCCGGTGATCACCGCATTGATCAATGGCGCTGCACCGCTGGTTATATCGCTGCTGATTATCAGCCCGGTGGTTATGGCGCACATCGGCTTGCCCCTGTTTATGCCTCCACTGTTACTGGCGATCATCATTGCGCTGTGTCTGATTTTTCTGCTCGGGGTTTTTCTCGGGCGCATTGCGGACATTTCCTGGTTACGCAGCGGCCTGCAGACATTACTGGTCGCACTCTTTACCATGCTACTGATCTACCTGATTGCCGGAGGCTGAGATGGCTAACAACTCATCACGCAACAGCACCAAAGTCGATCAGCAAGCCGTGTGGCATACACAGCCCCTCGAACAGTTACTGAACCAGCTTGAGACCTCGACTCAAGGCCTGACCACTGAGCAGGCCGAACGGCGGCGGCAGCAACAGGGTGACAACCTGATTGAGGTCTCCCGGCGGCGTTCATTACTGGCCATGCTGCTGGACCAGTTCCGTGATTTTATGATTCTGGTGCTGTTAGTGGCAGCGGTTATTTCCGGCTTTATCGGCGAGCCACAGGACACCATCGCGATTCTGGTGATTGTGTTGCTGAATGCCATTATGGGCACAGTGCAGGAATTTCGTGCAGAACGTGCGGTGGCTGCGCTGCGCCAGATGTCGGCACCCGACGCACGGGTGATGCGCGATGGCCAGCTGCGGACAGTGCCCGCCAGTGAACTGGTCAGCGGCGATATCGTGCTAGTGGAAGCCGGTGACCTGATCCCTGCGGATTTGCGCCTGCTTGAAAGTGAAGACCTGCAGGTGGATGAATCCTCACTCACCGGTGAGTCACATGGCGTGACAAAAGATCCTGAGCAGCTGGCAGATGAACAGCTGTCACTGGGTGATCGACTGAATATGCTGTACAAAAGCAGCCTGCTCACCAAAGGGCGTGGCAAGGCAGTGGTGGTTGCCACCGGCATGCATACCGAGATCGGTCAGATAGCCGAGCTGCTACAGGACGCTAAATCGGTTAAAACGCCATTGCAAACCCGACTCGCGCATTTTGGTCGTTATCTGGCCATCGCCGTACTGGCTATCTGCGCACTGGTGTTTATTGCCGGGGTGTTGCAGGGCCAGCCCTACCTGCTGATGTTTCTCACCGCGGTGAGTCTGGCGGTGGCTGCCATTCCTGAAGCCCTGCCTGCGGTGGTGACCCTGTCACTGGCATTCGGTGCGCGCAAACTGATTGTGCAACATGCGCTGGTACGCAATTTACCCGCCGTGGAAACTCTGGGCTCAGTCACCTATATCTGTTCGGATAAAACCGGCACCCTGACCCTGAACCACATGTCGGCGGAAAAATTCTATCTGGCAGGCAAGCAATACAATGAACTTGCGCTGGTACTTAAGCAGACAAAATCCGCAAATGTAGCCCGGCAAATGTGCCAGGCCATGGCGTTAAATAACGATGTTGAACAGAACGACGGCAAGGCCACAGGCGAAGCCACCGAACTGGCGCTGTATGAAGCCGCCAGTGCGGTCGGCTTTGATAAACAGACCTTGCAACAAAACCATCCGCGTATCGGCGTGATTGCGTTTGACAGTGAACGTAAACGCATGACTACCCTGCACCAGACGGCCGATGCGGTAGTCGCCTATGTCAAAGGGGCGCCGGAGGCGGTGTTGCCACTGTGTCATCAACAGGCCGATAAAAACTCAGAGGCGATTCTGGCGGAAGCGGAAAAACTCGCGCACCAGGGTTACCGCATTATAGCGCTGGCACAGCGAATATTCAGTGAACTGTCGGCGGAGCCATTAGATGCCGACAGCATTGAAAACGAACTGGAATTTCTTGGCCTGGTGGCGTTGATGGATCCACCCAGAGACGAAGCGGAACAGGCGGTTAAAGACTGCATCAGTGCAGGCATTACGCCGGTGATGATAACCGGCGATCACCCAGGCACCGCAATGGCCATAGCCAGACGACTGGGTATCAGTCGGCACGTAAAAGAACTGATCAGCGGTGATGAACTGCAAAAACTATCCGATCAGCGATTTGCAAAAAAAGTCGAGAAAATTCGCGTTTATGCCCGGGTTAATCCGCAACAGAAAGTGCGCATAGTAAAAGCATTGCAGGCCAATGGTGAATTCGTTGCCATGACTGGCGACGGCGTTAACGATGCCCCCGCGCTGAAGCGCGCCAATATCGGTGTCGCCATGGGCATGAAAGGCACCGACGTGGCACGTGAAGCGGCGGACATGGTATTACTGGACGATAATTTCAGCACCATTGTCGAAAGCATCCGCTTTGGTCGCCGCATCTTCGACAATATTCGCAAATTTATCAAAGACACCATGAGTTCCAATTCCGGGGAAATCTGGACGCTGTTTCTGGCACCGTTTATGGGCCTGCCCATTCCCCTGCTGCCGATCCATATTCTATGGATTAACCTGGTAACCGACGGCCTGCCCGGTCTGGCCTTCAGCGCCGAACCGGCAGAGCGCAATATCATGCAACGCGCGCCGCGGGCGCCGGATGAAAGCATCTTCGCACACGGCATGTGGCAGCATATTATCTGGGTGGGTTTTTTTGTCGGCGGTATATCGATTGCGTCACTGGCCTGGGCTCTGGCCAGAGACGTCGATTACTGGCAGACCATCGTATTCAGCGTGCTGACCCTGTCACAACTGTTTCATTCACTGGCAGTGCGCAGCGATACCGTATCGATCTTCAGCCTGGGGCTGTTGAGTAATCTGCCCATGCTGGGCGCCGTACTGTTAACCGTTGCGCTGCAGATGATGGTGATTTATCTACCCGCACTGAATGAAATTTTCTACACTCAGCCGCTGCCGCTGTATGATTTAGCGGTGTGTTTTGCATTGTCGTCGCTGGTGCTGTTTGCGGTGGAAATTGAAAAAATACTGATACGCAGAAAACTGATTTATGTGGATGCTTAAGGTTGTTTGTATTTTGAGTTACATAAATGCTCCACCTAAATTCACTTTTTCGATAAAGCCAACCGTGTTTTTTCGCCTTTATGGCGAAACGCTACAACTCAGAATGTAGTGATGGTAAATAGAGAATAAAAACACAAGATTGATTTAACAAAATGATTTTAAATAACCCAACTCACCCATCATCTACTGACAGCAACACCACCGAAATATTATCCGGCCCACCATGATCATTCGCCAGTTTTATTAACTCATCCACCGATTGATCCACATCCCTAAACTGTTCAAGCACATACTGAATCTGTGCATCTGACACGCTGTCGGTTAAGCCATCGGAGCACAATAAATAACGCTGATCTGCCTGCAACTTGATCGTCTGCAACTCCAGTTTTGGCTGCGCATGCAGGCCCAGTGCACGGCTAATCACGTGATGCAAGGGAGACAGCTCGAATGTCTGCTGGTCTATCTCAGCATTGTTCAACATATCCTGCAACAGGCTATGATCTGTAGTGAGCTGTTGCAGCTTTTGCATATAACAGTAACAACGGGAGTCACCCAGATGGCACAAGGCTGCTGTTTGCTGTTTAATTAACAGCGCCACCATTGTAGTAGCCATGTTTGCCAGTGCCGCTTGCTGTTTCCGTTGTTGTATAATTTTCTGGTTGGCATCGAGCACTGCCTGCTGCAAGGTCTGGGTTAACCAGTGCTCGCCATAGCCCCCGCCACTGCGGGCCTGCAATACCGCTTTGTCGACAGACAGCTGCAGTTGTTCAATGCAAAGCTGACTGGCTACCTCGCCACCGGCATGACCGCCTACGCCATCGGCGACCACCAGTAAAATCACCTCACTGTGTTCAAACTCACTGGCTAACACGCGGTCTTCATTCTGCGCGCGTACACGGCCGCGGTCGCTACCTGCGGCATAGTGTAAACGCAAGCATGGACTAGTCACCGTTATCAGCCATGCCAGATTCAAGACTGGCCAGCCCGCGACTGAAGGCACTGGCCATTTCAGCACCGCTGACATAGCGTTTTTGTGGATCTTTCTGCAGGGCTTTATTGACTATTCGGGTGGCGCTGCCCGGCAATTCGGGCCGAATGTCTCGTACCGGCTTATGTTTGTCGTGGGTAATTTTATACGCCAGCGCCGCCAGGCTGTCTGCTGCAAAGGGCAGCTTACCCGTCAGCAGCTGGTATAAGCTCACGCCCAGTGCATACAAATCGGCACGGCCATCGACGTGATTACCACTGATCTGTTCCGGTGACATATAGGATGGACTACCCATAAAACTGCCGGTGCGGGTTTTAACCGAATCGGTAATGCGGGCGATACCAAAATCGGTGATCTTGAGTTGCCGGGTTTCACGGTTATACATGATATTTCCCGGTTTGATATCACGGTGCACAATGTTCTGCTGATGGGCATAATCCAGTGCTTCTGCGACCTGCTGCATAATCTGGTACACCTCGGCAATCGGTAACAGCGTATCCGGGCTGGCATAATTCGACAGCGGTTCACCGTTGACATAGTCCATGGCAATAAAGGCAAAGCCTTCTTCTTCACCCACATCATACACGGTGACAATATTATGATGACTTAAACGCCCGGCCGCTTCTGCCTCACGAAAAAAGCGCGACTTTAATGAATTCAGCTCGCCGGTTGGAAACTGTGTATAGTCCAGCGTTTTAATCGCCACCTGACGGTTGATTTTTGGATCTTTACCCAGGTACACCACACCCATCGCACCACGACCCAGTTCTTTTTCCAGTTTATAACGGCCAAACTCGGGCAGTTCCATTTCCGGTAGCACCAGCGTTTTTTGCGCCTGCAAGGGTGTGGAAATATCGTTTCTGCTATCACTCAGCCCACTGATGGATTTAAGCCGACGTTCCACATCCTTATAATGCTTATTCCGTGCATGCATTTCAGAATAGAGTTGCAAGGCACGCTCGTACTGCCGCTTACGCTCGAAGTTGAGCGCTATTTCATACAGATCATCCAGCACCGCCTCATCGGCATGGCATTTTAATAAATTGCTAATCGCCGTTTCATAATCACCCTTCAGATACTGGTAATGTCCCAGCTGCCACCAGGCCGCGTATTGTTTATCGAGCAGATGATTGAGTAACTGCTGACCGGATACATACACATACACCGCGAGTTGCCCGGCAAACAGCAATAACAGCAGATTAATGGTTGGCCACCAGACTCCGTGTAATATCAGCAGCAGAGGTTGCGCAACAATAATGCCCAGCAGAATAAACGCCCCCAGAAACAGGCCGCTGTGCCTCGACAGCAGAGGCAGTATCCAGAGCAGATAGATCACCACCCCCAGCAATAACAGCGGCGACAGCCACCAGTGATTAACCGGTGTGGCGTAGATTACGCCCTGCTCCAGACTGCTTAATTTGTCTGCGAGTATCTGCAGCTGCTGAGCGTCCTGTGCAATCAATACCACCCGCTGGCTGTAGTAACTGGCCGCTTTATCTGCTGCCTGTTGCAGGCTCAAACTGTTTAATTGCGTGTGTTTTGCGGTCAAGGCTGAAAAATAGCTAAAGGCCTTGCCCGATAGATCCAGCGAAAGCTCCTGTCCATTTATTTGAATCTGGCCACTCTCATCCCAGTTGATCACTGCACTGTGTTGCATCTGACTGAAGACCGCCAGGCTCAAATCCGGCAGACTGAACTGATGATCTTCGCTGTACCAGATAAAGCTGTGTGCCCCTGTTGCATCAGCATCGAAGGGATAGATGCGATAAGGCCATTGTGCATTGCTGAGACGAAACGTTTTTGCCTGGGGCAGAAAAATTGACGGAATATACTGTCGCCAGCCATGTTTAAACCGCAGCTGTTGATGGTACACAATATCATTCGCCCGAGTGTCGGAGCGTGTATCAGGCGAATTGCTGTATTGCGTCAGAAACACCTTCTGGTGTTCCAGCATCCACGCCAGTTTATTGCGCTCACCTTCGGTGGGTTTCCATTGCAATACGGCGATTTCATCATTTGTTTGCGCCGCGGCCTGTGTTGCACTTTCCGTGACCTGTTTTTCCAATGTGTCATCCGATGGCTCATCAACTGGCAGATAATCCATCTGCGGAAAATTATCACTCAGCCAGACAATCTCTGCCGCTTTGGCCTTACGCAATTTGCGCAAGAGAAAACGGAATTCCTGTATACCTTCGGGACTTTGCAGACGGGCGGCATCCAGCAGGATACTGCGGTAAGTGTTACCAGGTTTAGCCTGTGGCAATAAATGGCTGGCCACGCGAAACATCTGTGCATCGAGCCAGCGCAGCGTACTGTTCTGCGCTAACAATACGACGGCAATAAAGCAGAGAAAAATAAAGATGGAAAAATACAGACGACGGTGTTTATTCAAAAAGCTGACCCGCTATGGTTATTATGTGGCTTATACCCGCCGGATAAGTGTTTACTGTGCTGACGCAGACGGGAAAAAATTACTGCATAATCCTATGCAGCTATCCAACCTAGTATATATAGCAGAAATGACCGCTGTCTTCTGCCGCCAGAAACGACTTTTACAAAGGCCTTTGATAACCGCCCCGGATGCCCCGTCTGGAGAACACCAGTTGCCACAGCTGGATGTCCCGTGCACGGAAAGCACCGGCGCAGGTTAGAAGATAGTATTCCCACATACGGAAAAACTTCTGATCCAGTTGCGAACGGAATTGGGGCCAGGCGGCGACGAAATTTTTATACCAGGCCATCAGCGTGGTGTCGTAATCTGCACCAAAGTTATGCAGGTCTTCCAGCACCAGTCGCCCCTCGGCTGCATTGCTGATCTGGCTCATCGCCGGCAGATCACCGTTGGGGAAGATGTATTTGTCGATCCACGGATCCGGTGGCGTATGGGCTTCATTTTTACCAATGGTATGCAGCAGCATCAAACCGTCATCCTTTAGACAGCGTTCGGCGACCTGCATAAAGGCAGGGTAATTTTTGCGCCCCACATGCTCAAACATACCGATACTGACAATGCGGTCGAACTGGCCTTCGCAGTCGCGATAGTCCTGCAGTTTACAGCGCAGTGGCAGATCACTGTAACGTTGCTCAGCCCAGGCTGCCTGCTGTCTGGAGATAGTGACGCCTTCACACTCCACGCCATAATGCTCTGCGGCATAGCTCATAAAGCTGCCCCAGCCACAACCGATGTCCAGCACTCTCATGCCCGGCTGCAAATCAAGTTTGCGACAGATCATGTCCAGTTTTGCCTGCTGTGCTTGCGCCAGATTATCCGCCTGTTTCCAGTAGCCACAGGTGTAGGTCATGCGGGGATCAAGCATCGCCTGATAGAACTCGTTGCCCAGATCATAGTGAGCCTCCCCCACATGCCAGGCACGGCGTACAGTCTGCAGATTGAGCAAACGGGCACGCAGGTCATGCAATAACATGGCGATACCGCCAGTATGCCGGTCAAGCCGGGCGCGTAGAATGCGGTAAATGAACTCATCCAGCCGGTCGACATCCCACTCGCCTTCCATATAGGATTCTCCCAGCCCCAGGTTACCCAGCGCAAAAACCTTGCGTGGCACGGCATCTGAATGAATACGCATATCCCAGGGTCGGTTGCCATTGAGGCGGATATCCGCACGTTCCAGCAGATGCGCCATCTTCTGCATCAGACGGCTGTTGTTGACGGGTATTCTGACAAGATTATTCGCACGCACCGTATCTCTCCTTATGTGGATTTTTACCGTACTGCAGTTCGCTTTATCATTTTGGCCGAATGTATCAGCTGAGTGTATCGGCCCAGCACCAGCAGTAGACCCAGGGTACCTCTGACACTTTACTTTAGCAGCATCAGGCCTCAATTGTGAAGAGCTTGCGGGCCAGAGCCGTGCTCTGTCGCGCCACTTCGGCCGGCTCCACCTGCTTGTAGCACGCCAGGATTGCACATATATGGGGCAGCAGCAGTGGTTCATTTCGCCGGGAGTGTAGTTGCGCGGCCATGGATTCGGGTAAATTACGGGGCAATAGATAGGGTGCATCGCTTTCCAGCATCATCTGTTGCAGCGGGATCTGTTTAACCGCCTGTTGCAGATCATGGCCACGACGCTCATCACACAGCCAGCCGGTGATACCGATCTGCAAGCCGAGATCCAGATACGCCTGCGCCTGCTCCGCAGTACCTGTAAAACAGTGCGCCACGCCGCCGCTCAGCTTATCGCGCCAACGGCTTAAGATAGCAATAAAGTCGTCGTGTGCATCACGCTGATGCAGAAACACCGGCAACTGTTTATCCGCTGCCAGCTCCAGCTGTGCTTCAAAACAACGGCGCTGCGCATCTGCCGGGGAGAAATTGCGGTTGTAATCCAGGCCACATTCACCGATGGCACGCACCGCAGTGTGATCCAGCAGATTATAAATCTGATGTGCGACCTGCTCGTTCCATTCCGATGCATGATGCGGATGCACACCGACGGTGGCATAGAGAATACCGATATTGTGATGACACAGCTCAATCGCCATTTCACTGTGCTGCAGGTTAGTACCGGTAACCAGCATCTGTTTCACACCGGCGGCCAGTGCGCGATCAATCACCGCCGAGCGATCAGGCTGAAACGCCTTGCCGGTTAAATTAACACCTATATCGATAAGATCTTGCAGAGGGTCATTCATAGGGGTGTATTCTGCCACGACAGACACAACACACAAGTTATGATATGAAATGCATGACGGGTTTAACGGGTGATGGCGGTACCCACATCCAGTTGCTCGAACCAGTCGAGGAATTGCTGCACCATCGGGCCTTTGAAAATACGCCCATGCTGCGGTGCCATATATTCGATATCCAGTTTGCGCACTCGCTCAATCCAGTCCTGTTTGGCCCGGTTGGATGGCATCCAGCGCTGATGGAAGAGTTTCATTTTGCTGATATGCGAGTCAAAGTCTTCGACAAACATAGATGCCCCCGGCGGCTCCAGCGCGGCACCCACATCACCACTCATCAAAATTTTCGCCTGCGGATCATAGACGTGAAAATTACCCGAGGAATGCAGGTAATGCGCCGGTACAAAGATAAGTCGCGCATTGTTCAGGTTCAGGGTAATGCCCTCATCGGGCAGGCCGTTATAGGCAATGTTGCTCAGGCCAAAGTGGCGAATAAAGCCTTCCCAGATCCAGGGTGCGTGCAGGGTTGCACTGGGCAGGGCTTCATCCCATAAACCCAGCGAGGAAATAATATCCGGATCCTGATGCGAGGCAAAAATATCAGTGATATTGTCAATTTCGGTATGCCGCAGCACCGAGGCCAGCATCGAGGAAAAAATTTCGATGCCACCCGGATCCATTAACAATGTGCGGTTACCATCTATCACCATATACTGGTTGGTATCGATTATTTTTTCCGGTTTATCCGGGTCTCGTCCGAATGCAATCCACTGGTGTTTACCATCATAAATAATCGTTGATTTCATGTTCTGCCTATCATTCTGGTGAGTTCTTCGAGATGTTGCTTGCAGATTTTAATTTCATCGGCAATGCGCTGGCTACAATATTCCAGATCATCGGCAATGGAAAACAGATTCGCCTGATATTCTCCGGCGCGGGACGCCTCGGTGCGGGAATTAGTCACGATGATACGCGCCGCGCGGATGCGCTGGGTTACATCGTCAAACAACACTTCCAGGTTTTTGCAATACTGGCATTGCTGTTCGCGGTAGGCGCGAATTTTATCCTGCAATAGTGACAGACGATTTTGCAAACTGGCTGCACGCGCCGGATCCTGGGTACGTGATTTTGCCTGATTAAAACTGTTCAGCGCCGAGACCGCACGTTTTTCATTTACCGCAGTAATGGAAAAATTCAGCGCCGTGCTGTTGATTGTGGAAGAAATAGCAATGGTGTCTTTTACCATCTCACTGATAAAGTCGGTGATCGGTTTGAAGCCGGCGGTTTTATCACCGCCGCGAATAGAAATACCCTTGGCATTACTGGAACTGATATTCATTGATCTGGCTGTTTCCAGCATGCGGTAAAGCCGACCAGCAAGAATAGCGGCCAGTACAAAGGACGACTGTTCAGTTTGTGGATTCATATCAACATTATTTAGAGACACCCTGGTTATATATGCAAGCAAGCCGCATAAGTCAATCAGCATGACGGTTCAGTTGATATTTCGCAAGCGGTACTGACTCATTGCCATGAGCTAATTCAGTATTTAAGCCGGTATTAAAATAGGCGACTGATAATAGCCCTGCAGCCTGATTAAACCCAGTTAAGTTGTTTAGCCCTGTGTAATTTGGCGTAGCCCTGCAACAATTTCTGATGCGTAGTAAAACCCTCGAGACTTAAACCGGGACTGTGCAGACCATAAAAGTTGTTGTCACCTTCCAGCAAGGCAATCGCGTCAGTAATGGTGTCTTCACCATACATCAACTTTAAACTGTCAGTGTAATCCTCATAACTGCGTTGCTGATGCAGTTTGATCCCCAGCAGTGCCTGCAGCGCACGGTAAAAACGCAAACGCTGGTCACTGAGTTGCCCCATGTGCAGACACCAGTCATTCCATTCCTGTGCCTGTTCATAATCCTTAGCGGCCAGACACAGCATTGCCTTTAATTCACCAATACGCAGACTGGCCCAGGCAGACCCGGCATCAGGCGCCACACCGATAAATTCCGCTACCCGCTGCACATCATTGTAGCCACCTTCTTCCAGACGTTGCAGAATATCCAGCCACTGTGTCTCGTTCAGATGTTTCAGCGATAATATTTCCTCGCGGAACAGCGCACCTTCATTGTTATTGCTCCACTCTAGATCATCCACCGGGTAAATATCCGACATGCCGGGCACAATAATGCGACAGGCATACACATTCAGATGATTGTAATCCGCAATATAGATATCAAAGCCCAGCGCGTGAATATGCTGACAGCAATAAGCAAACTCTTCTTCGGTGGTGGCATTGTGATCCCAGTCGACAAAGGCATAATCCGGCGTGCGTTTGAAAAAGTCATAGGCAATCAGACCGCTGGAATCGATAAAATGGGTTTCCAGATTATGATGATCGGCAACTTCATCCAGATCGAACGATGGCGGCTGAAAGCCGTCCAGCTGGTCCAGGCTTCTGCCCTGCAGCAACTCGGTGACGGTACGTTCCAGTGCCACTTCAAAACAGGGGTGTGCGCCAAAGGATGCAAACACCGAACCGTCTTTTGGATTGATCAGGGTGACACTCATCACCGGAAACTTGCCACCCAGTGAAGCATCCGCAATCCGCAGATGATAACCATGACTTTGTAGCTCCTGAATTGAGGCTTTAATTGCCGGGAAACGATCCAGCACTTCATCCGGCACTTCCGGCAGACAGATACCTTCGGCTATGATTTTATTTTTCACATAGCGCTCGAACACTTCGGATAACCCCTGCACCCGCGCTTCATTCTGCGTATTACCCGCCGACATACCATTGCTGACATACAGATTACCGATAATATTCACCGGCAAATACACAGTTTTCTGATCGCGCTGGCGCACATAGGGCACAGCACAGATCCCGCGCTCGCCGCTGCCGGAGTTGGTATCAACAATATGCTGCGGTGTCAGCACACGATCCGGATCGTAATAATCCCACAGGCTTTTATCCATCAGCTCGGCGTGCATTTTATCCAGCGACACTGAACTGTCGTCGATGGCAAACCATTTTTCATTGGGGTAATGCACAAACTCGGCTTTGGCGAATTCCTCACCCAGGTAAAAATCTGCAAAGAAATAATTGCAGCTCAGGCGCTCGAAGTATTCACCCAGCGCGCTGGCCAGGCAGGCCTTGGCGCTGGCACCCTTGCCATTGGTAAACATCAGGCCGCAGTCACTGTCGCGAATATGCACCGAATACACCCCGGGCACCGGGTTCAGCCAGGAGGCTTCCTCCACTTCGATATTCAGGTCTTTCAGTTTACGCTGCATCGTCTCAATAGAAGACTCAAGGTCCCGGTCTTTACCGATGATATAGGTGTGCTCACTCATACTGTGCTCGCTGGGTTTGTGGTTGAGGCTGTCATTGACAACAGCCTGCAGGCAAATGATGGGGCGTAATGATACACAATACCGCGCAAAATGATTACACTTAAAACCATGAACCCCACCGATGCTGCACTGATTTCCATTACCTACAGCCACCCTGCCCGCCAGAGCGAGGCGCGCGCACTCGCCGAATCGTTGCAACTACCCTGTATCAATCTGAGCAAATGCAAAAGCGAGCTGGCGCTGAATTTTAATGAAATGCAGCTGGAACTGCTGGATTTAACACAAAAAATGCAGCTCTCGGTGGACTTTATTCAGGGCGCACTGGGTCACCGCAAGAAATACGGCGGTGGCCGAGGCCAGACCATTGCCAAAGCCGTTGGGTTAAAACAGGGTAAACCGCCACCCCATGTGCTGGATGCCACTGCAGGCCTGGGCAAGGACAGCTATGTGCTGGCCTGTCTGGGCTGCAAAATCGATATGCTGGAACGCTCGCCCATGGTCGCTGCATTACTGGCTGATGGTATTGCCCGCGCCAGTCTGAATATCGAGTTTGATAAAATTATGCAGCAGGGCTTCACCCTGCATAACCGTGATGCGCTGAGCTATCTCGATGCGATTGATGATGATCATAAACCGGATGTGATTTATCTGGATCCAATGTACCCGGAGAAAAAGAAATCCGCCTCGGTGAAAAAAAACATGCAGATGCTGCAGAAATTACTGGGGCATGATCTGGATGCAGATCAGCTGCTCGATGCAGCGCTGGACAAGGCACAACAACGGGTGGTGGTTAAACGTCCCAAAGGCGCCCCCGTATTCAGGGCTTCACGCCAGCCGACATTGGCCTATGAAAGCAAAAGCACCCGTTACGACACCTATATTATTTAACCACCTGTGATTTATGAAAACTCAGCTGTATATACAACACACCATAAAAACCCTGATCACTCTGCTGGCGGCGGTGACATTGTTAGTCCTCAGTGGCTGCGCCACCAGCCCGCCGAAAAATATGAATAACTCCTGCGCCATCTTCGAGGAAAAGGCGGACTGGTATGAAGATACAAAAGACAGCTACGAGAAATGGGGTGTGCCGATTCATGTGCAGCTGGCGATTATCCATCAGGAATCACGTTTTCGCCATGATGCGCAAACCGAAATGGAATATTTTCTGTGGTTTATTCCCATTGGGCGTAAATCCGACGCCTACGGTTATGCGCAGGTAAAGGATGCCACCTGGGACTGGTACATTGACCAGACCGGCAACTCGGGCGCTGATCGCGATGACTTTGCCGATGCAGTGGATTTCATTGGCTGGTACGCCAACTACACCCATAGAAAACTCGGTGTATCCAAATGGGACGCCTATCAGCAGTATCTGGCCTATCATGAGGGCCATGGCGGTTTTAAACGCAAAACCTATCTGCAGAAACCCTGGCTGATCAAGGTGGCACGCAAGGTTAAAACCCGCGCCAGCCAGTACCATACCCAGCTGAGCCGCTGTCAGGCAGAACTGGAGTCTTCCTGGTCGTTCTGGCCGTTTTAAGCTACAGCACAGAAGCTGGCTAACTGCGAGCGATCTGATATGGGCTTATTAAGCCCATAAAATACAGGTTTTAGTCGGCCAACTCAGTGCAGTATGATTCACTCCACTTTAATCAACACAAGACAGACCATGCCAACACAGATTAATAGCGACATTATTGCCGATTTCAAAGCGCCACTGGAAAATCACCCGATCTATGAAGCGGTCTCCACCATAGAAGACCTGCAGTGTTTTATGCAGCACCATGTGTATTCGGTGTGGGACTTTATGTCACTGATCAAATACCTGCAGTCGGTGATTGCACCCACTACCTGCCCGTGGACACCCCGCGGCGATGGTAGCGTACGTCGTTTTATCAATGAGCTAGTACTGGAAGAAGAATCCGACGAAACCAATAACCCCGACGAACACTCCAGCCACTTCGAGCTGTACCACAGGGCGATGCAGGAAATCGGCGCGGACATCAGCGTCTCCAGCGAATTTATCAGGGTGGTTGCCGAGCAGGGCATACAGGGCGCACTGCAGCTTCCCGGCATACCCGAAGCCTCCCGCGCCTTCACCGCCACCACCTTCGGCTTTATTGACAGCAATAAGCCGCACCAGGTCGCGGCTGCACTGGCCCTCGGTCGTGAACACATTATCCCCTGCATATTCCGCGCGATTCTTGAGAAAACCGGGGTAACCGATCAGCAGGCACCGATTTTTCATTTTTACCTGAACCGGCATATACACCTGGATGAAGATTTTCATGCACCCCTCTCACTGCGCTTGCTCAATGGCCTGTGCGCTGGTGATGAAACAAAAATTGCCGAAGCGGTGGATGCTGCCAAACTGGCAGTGGAAGCGCGCATTGCATTCTGGGATGGGGTATTGCTGGAAATTCAGAAAAACAAGTAGGCATGAGGGTATACCCTACTGTGCTTACAGGCTGTAGGGAGGGTCAAGCGAAGCGGATCCACCGACTGCCATGCAGCATGACCTGCTTTAAATGTGTTACTTATTATTTACCTTCACGATATCTTGATCTGTGCTGTTTCGCCTTTCTGGCGACTCACTTCTTTTTCTACAGCAAAAAAGAAGTAAGCAAGAGATAAATTTGACTGGATCAAATTTAAACAAGCTCTGCTTGGACCGAAGGCTGGAGGGCAGGACGCCCGGAATAATGCCGTTCCCGGTCACTTGCCCGCATAAAGCGCGGGTTCCCGAAAATGCTATGAAACGGTATTTTTCTTTGGATAAGTTTATTGTTTGAATTGTCTTCGTTGCCGGGTCGTGCTGGAGTGCCGTCCAGGCACATCATCACTCCCCCATACAATTTATATGGGCATGTCCTGTGATTTTGCCCCTATGCAGAAGGCATTTTCGGCAAGTGACAGGGAAAGGGTGACAGGTACGGCTGTATTATCGAGCCTGTCTGACCCGGCTCTGACAAAAACCAGTTCATTTAAAAAGCATTATGTAATTGGGGCTGGGACTGTTCCCCTTCACACAAGCTGATGAACGAGTGATTTTTGTGGGGCGTTCTGCGAGGATGTCTGAGCGAATCATGCTTCTTATGATTCGTGAGTTCCGCAGCAGCCACAAAAATCGGGAGTGAAGAAGGCACTTTTATTTTCGCTGTTTGAAAATAAAAGCTTGTGTGCCGGGGCGGCATTCTTTTGCTTACTTTTCTGTTGCTGAAGACAGAAAAGTGAGTCGCCAGAAAGGCGAAACAGCACAGCTCAGAATTACGTGGTGGTAGATTTTAATAAGCTGCTAAAGCTGATTATCACAGAAGGCTTTTAAAACTGGTTATGCTGCATGGCAGCCGGTGGATCCGCTTCGCTTGATCCACCCTACACATACCTGGAATAAACCCTAAATCCGCCGCATCCCCACCAGCTTATTCTGTTCATTAAAACTGATTTCAAAACGCCCCCGCACACCACCGTGGGTAACAAACCTCTGTAATTCTGCGGCGGGAAATTTCAGCGAACGGCCATCTTCACTGATCACCCATACATATTTGGCCGAGCCCTGGTAATACGCCAGATACCGCTCCGCGGAAATATCCAGTGAAAAACGCATGGTTTGCATAATGAGTACTGTTCGGGTCGCCCGACAATCAGTCTCTGAAATTCTCAAACTGTAATGCCTGATCAATGCTTTCTGTGGATTTCAGCATTGCCATCACCTGTTGCAGGTCATCGCGTTTTTTACCGGTGACCCGCACCTGGTCACCCTGAATCGCTGCCTGCACCTTGAGTTTTGACTCCTTGATCAATTTGACAATTTTTTTTGCCAGTTCGGTTTCTATGCCCTGCTTGACTTTTATGCTCTGGTAGGCACGACGCCCACGAGTATCCACCTTGCCTTTTTCCAGGCAACGGATATCCACATTACGTTTGCTCAGTTTGTTATACAAAATCGGTGAAATCTGTTTCAACTGAAAATCACTTTCCGCTTCCATTTTTATTTCATCACCTGATATCTCAACTTTGGAATCAGAGCCCTTGAAATCAAAACGAGTGCCAATTTCACGATTAACCTGATCAATCGCATTACTCAGTTCATGCCTGTCGACTTCTGAAACCACATCAAATGATGGCATTGGCGCGCTCCTGTTATAAACTTGTGACAATTCAAATCATTTTAATGAAAAAACTCATGCACAGGCAATTAATTATTATCGGCACAATCGGCGCCTTTATCAGTGTGACACTGGGTGCCTTTGCTGCACACGGTTTAAAAAACACCCTGGGTGAATACGAACTGGCGATCTGGCAAACCGCGGTGGATTACCAGATGGCTCATTCACTGGGATTAATTCTGATCGGCCTGCTGGCCAACAGCTTTGCCATCAATCTGAATAAACCGGGTTACCTGATGCTGCTGGGCATACTGCTGTTTTCCGGCAGCCTGTACGCGCTGAGTTTAAGCGGCGTCAGAACACTGGGCATGATCACGCCGCTGGGAGGCAGCTGTTTTCTGCTGGCCTGGTTATGGCTGGCGCTGGCTGTTTATCGCGCACCTGCCCGGTAAAACACAGCGGTTTACTCACGATGATGTTAGCGAGTCTTCTCATCCAGTGAGGGCTCGGCATCTGTCTGTTCCTGGGTCTGGGTTTTGCGCCCCTGGGAATAGGACAGAATACCGCGCATTATCTGCACTTCACGCTGCGTTGGCCGGGCGCGCCCAAACAGGCAGCGCAACTTGCGCATAATGTGCTCCGGATTGCGTTTGCCAAAGAAATTCATCTGCGTCAGTGCGTCGAGAAAATGCGCGTACATAGCCTCCAGCTGATCACTGGTGGCCAGGGTGTCTTTTTCGTCCAGGTCGTCGGTTACTGGCGGCTGATTCACTAGCGCAGCTGTCTGCGCCATCGACACGGTATTCGGGTTCCGGCTGGCGATTAAAATCTCATAGCTCAGCACCTGCACCGCCTGCGCCAGATTCAGCGAACTGTAGGCCTCAGCGGTGGGAATATTCACCAGCGTCTGGCACAGCTCCAGCTCCTCGTTGCTCAGGCCAGAGCGCTCGCGCCCGAATACCAGCGCCACTTCATGCTGCTCACTCTCCTGCTGCAACTGCACACCGCATTCGCGAGCGTCCAGCTGTGGCCATTTCACCGAACGCAAGCGCGCCGAGGTACCGCAGACAAAACTGCAGCCCTGCAGCGCCTCTGCCAGGGTATCGACCACCACCGCCTGGCTCAGCACATCGGTGGCGGAAGATGCGCGTTGCGAGGCTTCAAATGAGGGAAAATCCCTGGGATCCACCAGATACAGCCGACTCAGCCCCATGTTTTTCATCGCCCGTGCCGCCGCACCGATATTGCCGGGGTGATGGGTGTTAACCAGTACGATACGAATATTATCCAACATCCAGGGTGCCTAGCCTTTAGATTGTCCACGTAAAAAGCCGACATGATACCCTTTTCAGCCGTGTTTATGGCAGAAATTAGGGCATACAGGGCGAGTTTCTGCTATCCTGTGCGCCCTCTGAATTGGCTGTTTTGGAAAGAGCGACACCTATGCACCCCATGTTAAACATCGCCACCCGTGCCGCCCGCGCTGCCGGTGACATTATTCTGCGCAATATCGATAAGCTGGATCGCCTCACCATTGAAGTAAAGGGCGAGAACGACTTTGTTACCAAGGTAGATCGCAAGGCGGAGGAAGTGATTCTGGATGCGCTGCATCAGGCCTATCCGGATCACGGCATTATTGCCGAGGAAAGCGGCCGTTTTAACCAGGACAGCCCCTACCAGTGGATTATTGACCCGCTGGATGGCACCACCAATTTTCTCCACGGTTTCCCCCAGTATGCGGTATCAATTGGCTTGCAACACAAGGGGCGCATGGAAGTCGGCGTGGTGTATGACCCGCACAAAAACGAGCTGTTTTCCGCCGCACGCGGTGATGGCGCCCAGCTCAATGGCCGCCGCCTGCGCGTCACCCCGCGTAATGGGCTGAACAATGCGCTGATCGGCACCGGTTTTCCGTTCAAGCAACCGCAGTATCTGGACACCTACCTGGCCTCATTCAAGGCGGTACACCCGAAGGTGGCGGGCATTCGCCGTGCCGGCTCTGCGGCACTGGATCTGGCCTATGTGGCCGCCGGCCGACTGGATGGCTTCTGGGAAATCGGCCTCAACAGCTGGGATATGGCCGCCGGTGTACTGCTGGTGCGCGAAGCCGGTGGTATTGTCACCGACTTCAGTGGCAAGGGCGACTACCTGCAAACCGGCAATGTGATTGCCGCCGCCAGCAAGGTTTACCCCGCGCTGTATGACACCATCAAACCGCATCTGCTGGATGAGCTGAAATAACCCCGTCTCGGCCAGCCCCCGTTCACGCGGCCGTCGATCAACATACCAGCAACGTCCAACAAATACCGCAGAGATTAACTGAACCGCTCTGCGGTTTTTTTGCTGCCGGTTTCTCCATCAGGCCGCCACACGTCACACACATACCGTCTTACATTATGCCGTGCATTTCTGCTACAGTGAGTCATCCGCACCTGTACGACAGGGCGTGATTTCCCCCATCAGAACTAAGGAGACTCACATGGCCAGTATTACTCTTGAAGGTAAGCCGATTCATACCAGTGGCGAGCTGCCTGCGGTTGACAGCATTGCCCCACCGTTCAGCCTGGTAGATAAGGACCTGAACGACATTGAACTGGCCAGTTTCAGTGGTCAGAAAAAACTGCTGAATATCGTACCCAGTCTGGATACCGGGGTGTGTGCCGCCTCCACCCGAAAATTCGATGAGCTGGTGGCCGGCCGCGATGATGTAAGCGTACTGATTATTTCAGCTGACCTGCCCTTTGCCCAGGCGCGTTTCTGCAGCGCCGAAAACACCAGCCATGTGATCACCCTGTCGATGATGCGCGAGCGCAATTTTGCCCGTGATTACGGTGTGCTGATTAACGATGGCCCACTCGCCGGCATCTGTGCCCGCGCAGTGCTGGTACTGGATGAACAGGATAAGGTAATTCACCGCGAGCTGATCCCCGAAATTACACAGGAACCGGATTACGATGCAGCCATGGCGGCCCTTAAATAACCCCTTGCATAATAATTAAAGTCCGCCAATGAACGCGAATACACGCAAATATATTGAAGTTGTGTGAATTCAGGGCCAAGTAACAACTCTTGATCCTGAACTATTATTAATCACGCAGTCGTGCAGCACCCCATGCTGCACGGCACTCAATGGTTTCTCATTGTTCGTTACTGTCAAAATGAACTGCCCACCAGATCAGCTGTCCTTTATAATCGAACTACGACTGTTTAAAAACAACAACTGCTGATAATAAAAATACCCTGTAGTCAGCACCTCCGCTGATTTAACCGAGACCATTATGCCAACGACTCAACGCCTCCGTCCTGCCTGTCGTTTATTTGCCTGTTTGCTAAGCAGCACGCTGTTGCTGGCTTATCTCCCCTTCAGCGTTGCACAGACCGCGAAGGCAAAAGATGTGATCGTCGCGCCGGTGCAGTTGAAGCAAATCTCCGACAGGGTGGAAGCACTGGGCACGGCACAGGCATTCGAATCGGTGAACATTAGCTCCAGTGTCACCGAGAAAATCACCGAAATCCACTTTGATGACGGCCAGCTGATCAGTGCCGGTGATCTGCTGGTGGTGCTGGATCAGGCGGAGGAACAGGCTAATCTGAAACAGGCTGAGGCGATTTATAATGAACGCAAGCTGAGCCTCAAGCGTCTGTCAAAGCTGGAGCAACGTCAGCTGGCATCTGCGGATGACATCGACCGTACCCGCTTCGAGCTGCAACAGGCGGCGGCCAGTATCAAGGCGATCAAAACCCGCATCAGTAACCGCATTATCCGCGCACCCTTCGATGGCGTGCCTGGTCTGCGCAATATCAGTGTCGGTGCACTGGTGGAAACCGGCGATCTGATCACCACACTGGATGATACGCGGCAGATCAAACTCGATTTCACTGTACCCTCGGTGTTCTTAAACGAACTCAGCCCCGGCCTTAAAATCCAGGCCCGTGCACAGGCACTGGGCAACCGTGTCTTCCAGGGAGAGGTAAAAAGCATTAACAGCCGGGTCGACCCGGTCACCCGCTCGGTGCAGGTGCGCGCCCTGCTCGACAACCCCGACGGAAAAATTATTCCCGGCATTCTGATGCAGGTGGATTTGCTGCATAACACCCGCCAGGCGATGCTGATACCGGAGTCGGCACTGCTGCCCCTGGCAGACAAACAGTTTGTAATGCTGCGGATTAATAAAGACGGCATCGACACGGTGGAGAAACGCCAGATCACCACCGGCCTGCGCCTGCCCGGCTACGTTGAAGTGCTGCAGGGCCTGAACGCCGCTCAACAGGTGGTGACCCACGGTAATCACCTGATCAAACCCGGCGATGCACTGAATGTGCTGGCGCTGGACGATGGCAGCCAGTCGATTGCCGAAATACTCAAACAGGCTAAAAAGCAGGACCAACAGCCATGATCATTTCCGATCTGTCGGTCAAGCGCCCGGTATTTGCTGCGGTGCTGTCAATCCTGCTGGTGGCTTTTGGCCTGCTCGCCTACGATCGCCTGCCGCTACGGGAGTTCCCCAATATCGACGCACCGGTGGTGTCGATTGATACGGTCTACCGCGGCGCCTCGGCCGATGTGGTGGAAAGCCGCATCACCCGCATTATCGAAGACCGCATTGCCGGCATCGAAGGCATGCGCTTTATCGAATCCAGCAGTGTCGATGGCCGCTCCAGAATCTCCATTGAGTTCGATGTAAAACGCGACATAGACGCCGCCGCCAATGACATCCGTGACCGTGTCTCCGGGGTACTGGATAACCTGCCACTGGAAGCCGAACCACCGGACATTCAGAAAGCCAGCAGCGACGACGATGTGATAATGTGGCTGAACCTGTCCAGCGACCGCCTCAGCCTGCCCGCACTCACCGATTATGCCGAGCGCTATATACTCGATCGCTTTTCCGTACTCGACGGGGTGGCCCGGGTGCGTATTGGTGGCCGCCAGGCCTATGCTATGCGGGTCTGGCTGGATCGCAACCAGCTGGCTGCCCGCGGCCTGACCGTGGCGGATGTGGAGAATGCACTGCGCATGGACAATGTCGAACTGCCGGCGGGCAGCATTGACTCCAAAGAACGCCAGTTTACCGTGCGCATCAAACGCCAGTTCCGCACCTCGGATGACTTCTCCCGACTGGTGATTGCCAAGGGCAGTGACGGCCACCTGACCCGTCTCGGCGATATTGCAAAAGTGGAACGCACTGCAGAAGAAACGCGGCTGTTTTTCCGTGGCAATGGCACGCCCATGGTGGGCATCGGCATTATCAAGCAGTCCACCGCCAATACGCTGGATGTGGCCCGCGCCGCCAAGGCGGAGATGCAGCGCCTGCTACCGGCCCTGCCGGAGGGCATGGTGATGTCACAAAGCTACGACACCTCGGTGTTTATCGAAAATGCAATCGCTGAGGTGTATAAAACGCTGGGCATCGCGATTATTCTGGTGGTGCTGGTGATTTACCTGTTCCTCGGCAGTCTACGCGCTACCCTGATCCCCGCGATTACCGTACCCATCTCACTGATTGCCACCTCGCTGGTGCTGATGGCACTGGGCTATTCGGTGAATATGCTGACCCTGCTGGCACTGGTACTGGCGATTGGTCTGGTGGTGGATGATGCGATTGTGGTGCTGGAAAACATTCACCGGCGCATGGAAAAATACGGCGAATCACGGCTGGTGGCCGCCTATCGTGGTACACGCCAGGTCGGCTTCGCAGTGGTCACCACCACCGTTGTGCTGATCTCGGTGTTTGTCCCCATTGCCTTTCTGCAGGGCAATGTGGGTCGACTGTTTTCCGAGTTTGCAATTACCATGGCCGCCGCCGTGGCCTTTTCCAGCTTTGTCGCACTGTCGCTGTCGGCCATGCTGGCCTCCAAGGTGCTCAGCCCGATTGGCAGTGAAAACCGCACCACCCAATTCATTGATGACAGTTTTCAGCGTTTACAACGTGGCTACCATGCCATTCTCGACAAAGCGCTGCGACATAAGTGGAGCCTGTTGCTGATCTTTATCGGTGTGGGCGGAGCCGCCGGCTGGTTCCTCAATCAAATCCCCAGCGAATACACCCCCAGGGAAGACCGCGGCGCCTTCTTTGTGCTGGTAAACGGCCCTGAAGGCGCCTCCTACGACTATATCGAAGACTATATGGACGAAGCGGAACGGCGCCTGATGCCACTGGTGGAATCCGGCGAGGTCAAGCGACTGCTGGTGCGTGCACCGCGCAGCTTTGGCAACACGGCTATCTTCAATGACGGCATTATTATTATCGTGCTCAATGACTGGGGCGAGCGTCGTTCTGCCTGGGACATCATGAACGAGATACGCGCCACCCTGGGTGACCTGCCCGGGGTGCGTGCCTTTCCGGTCATGCGCCAGGGCTTCGGTGCGCGCATCCAGAAACCGGTGCAGTTTGTACTCGGTGGCGGCACCTATGACGAACTGACAGAATGGCGGGATATTCTGCTGGAGAAAATCGCCGAGGACAATCCCGGCCTGGTGGGCGTGGATTACGACTACAAGGAAACCAAGCCGCAGATGCAGGTGGTGATTGATTATGATCGCGCTGCCGACCTCGGCGTCAGTGTCAACACGATTGGCCGCACCCTGGAAACCATGCTCGGCTCACGTCAGGTCACCACCTATGTGGATGAAGGCCAGGAGTATTACATTATTCTTGAGGGCGCGCGCGAGAATCAGCGCAGCCCCAGCGATATCCAGAATATCTATGTACGCTCGGATAGAAGCGGCGAACTGATCCCGCTGTCGAACCTGGTGCAACTGGTGGAGTTTGCCGACTCAATACAGCTCAACCGTTATAACCGTGTGCGCGCCATTACCATTGAAGCCAATCTGGCGGACGGCTATTCACTGAGTAATGCACTGAATCATCTGAACAGGCTGGTGCAGCAACACCTGCCGGAACACGCGATCACCGATTACAAGGGGCAATCACGGGATTTCAAATCCACCGGCGACTCACTGCTGTTTATTTTCGCGCTGGGCATACTGGTGGTGTTTCTGGTACTCGCTGCACAGTTCGAAAGCTGGATTCACCCGTTTATTATTATGCTCACCGTGCCGCTGGCAATGACCGGCGCATTGTTTGGCCTGTACCTCACCGGGCAGAGTCTGAATATCTACAGCCAGATCGGTCTGATCATGCTGGTGGGGCTGTCGGCAAAAAACGGCATACTGATTGTCGAGTTTGCCAACCAGTTGCGGGACCAGGGACGTGACTTTCACGATGCCCTGATCGAAGCCGCTGACACCCGCTTCCGCCCCATTGTTATGACCGGCATCACCACCGCCGCCGGCGCCATTCCGCTGCTACTGTCCAGCGGTGCCGGCAGTGAGACCCGTTATGTGATCGGCGTGGTGATTCTGTTCGGGGTGATCGCCGGCACCTTGTTTACCCTGTTTATTGTACCTGCCGCTTATGACATGGTGGGTCGAAAAACCGGTTCACCTAAAGCGGTTACACTGCAACTGGAAAAAGAACTGGCGGAGAAGCCGGAATAGATTGCAGGTGATTTAAGTGCGTGGATATAACAGGCCACACGACTATGGTAAAACCGTGCTAGTTTTTCTTCTATACGAATGAAATTTTTTGTAGGGTGGCATTGAGCGAAGCGGATTCACCGATTGACGTGCAGCAATCTGTGATGATAAAAGCATTATGCAACAATTATCTTAACTGACTTGTCTAAATTTACCTTCGTGGCATATTGGGCTGTGTTTTTTCGCCTTTCTGGCGACTCACTTCTTTAGCAACAGCGCCAAAGAAGTAAGCAAGAAAGCGCCGCCCAATTCACCAATCTGATGCTCTATAAATCTGGCTTGCAAATCTCCGATTGCGCCCACACAAGCTTTTATTTTTAAACAGCAAAAATAAAAGTTCCTTCTTCACTCACAATTTTTGTGGCTGCTGCGGAACTCACGAATCATAAAAAACATGATTCGCTCAAACATCCTCGCAGAAAGCCTCCACAAAAATCACTCATTCATCAGCTTGTGTGAAGGGGGAAAAGCTCCGAGCCCAACGGTCAAATTACTTTTTAAACGATGAACTTGCGACAACCTTCCCTGTCACTTGCCGAAAATGCTTTCTACGCAGGGGCAAAATCACAGGACGTGCCCATATAAATTTTATAGGGGTGTGATGATGTGCCTGGACGGCACTCCAGCACGACCCGGCAACGAAGATAATACCATCAAGAAAATTATTCAAAGCAAATACTTTTACATAGCATTTTCGGGAACCCGCTGCTTTTTGCGGGCAAGTGACCGGAAACGGCATTATTCCGGGCGTCCTGCCCTCCAGCCTTCGGCCCAAGCAGAGCTTGTTTAAATTTGATCCAGTCAAATTTATCTCTTGCTTACATCTTATTGCTGTTGGAACTAAAACGCCGGGAGCGTTTTAGAACAGGCTTTGCCTGGCCCGAAGGGTGAAAGCCAGGGATGGCTTTCATAAAGAAGTGAGTCGCCAGAAAGGCGAAACAGCACAAGTCAGTACTTCGTGAAGGAAAATTATTTGCTCGTTCCCATACTTCCGCATGGGAGTACATATCTGGGTTTTATTGCGTTTATTTATTCCGCACATCCTGTGCTCCACCCTTCGGGCCGTGCATTCGCACGTTCAAAGTGCTCCTGCACGTTAGTGCGTTAATTCGCGTTTTCGTTTAATCACTACACCGCATTAACACACTCCCGCAATACCATGGTCGCAAACGCACCGGCCGGCAGTTCAAAATTTATCTGCAGCGTGTCATCCTGCAATTCCCAGCTCATATTCTCCGGCATTAACCGCAGGGCGCGGCGTTCCTGTTTAAGACGCGCGGCTTCCAGTCCATCGGCAAATACCTTGAGCTGTTGTGCAATACTGTTTTCCAGTTCGGCGACTTCAGCACTGGCCATACTCTCACCTTCACCCCATAAACAACCGGTGATATGAATCTCCCCTGCCTGCAGACGCTGGCTGATTTCATCTGAAAGTTCTGCGGCAAAACAGGCGGATTTGCCGTTGAGCATAAACACATCCCCTGTCATCGGCGTTAGCCAGCTGGCCTGTTCGATGCGTGCAGACAGCAACTGGTTAAAAATCCACGAACGTGCAGCCGACAGATACAGACCACGCTGTGGCTTTTTCAGTTTTTTCAGTTCGCCACGAAACATTTTTTCCGCCTTGCCGAGATTACCCATCTCACGACCAAAGCGTTGTTCACCGTAGTAATTGGGCACACCGTTCTGTCTGATCTGCTGTAGCCGGGATTCCAGTTCGGAGGTATCACCCTGCAGTTCGGTAATGCGCAAGCTGAAACGGTTGCCACTCAGCGCACCGCGTTTCAGCTTTCTGTCGTGACGCTGTTGCTCAAGAATACGGAACTCATCATTCTGCAGCTGGCTGAAGTCGGGATTGTCCATACCCGGCAAATGCAAACTGAACCACTGGGTGGTCACCGCATGACGATCTTTCATGCCGGCGTAGCTCACCGCCATTGATTTAAGCCCGGAGTATTTAGCCAGCAGCTGCGCCACCCAGTCGGTATTGCTGCCGTTCTTTTCAATTTTCAGCCACAGGTGCTCACCTTCGCCGGAGAGCTGTACCGGCATCAGTTCATCCACGCGGAAATCACTGTTCTGCGCCTTGAGTCGTCCACTGAGCGGGGTTTGCACATAAGCAAAGGCAAGTTGATCAAACGAATAAGGCATGGTGTTTTCTTTGTAAACGGAAAGCGGCGCATCATATCATGCTCATTCGCAATCACCGGATGTTTGATTCACTTTTAAGTCAGTTGACCAATTTATTCACATCTTGACATTTTTTGACACAACGTCATATTATTTGCGCCATGCGAACCGAACCAGCCACAATCACAGATCTGGACACCGACAAGCATTCACGTAAACAGCGCGAGTGGCAACAACGTGAACAGCTGATTCTGGACACAGCACAGCAGCTACTGCAACAGCACGGCTTACAGGGCCTGACCATGGAGCGGGTCGCCAGCGAGATCGAATACTCCAGGGGTACAGTCTATAACCACTTTGCCAGCAAGGAAGAAATTGTGAATGGCATTGCTATTCGCTGCATGCAGAAACTGACAGAGATGTTCAGGCGTGCGCAACACTATCCAGGCAGCCAGCGTGACCGTCTGGCCGCCCTGAGTCTCGCCCACAGTCTGTATGCACAGCTGCACCCGGTTGAAATGCAGAATATGCAACTGCTTAAATCCCCCGACATCCGCAATAAAATCAGCCCGCAGAAGCAACAGTCGCTGCTGCAGATGGAACAGCAAATTACCGGCATTGCGCTGGACACCGTGCGTGCTGCAATAGCCGATGGTGAGCTACCTGCATCACAGCCAGGTGTGCCAGACAGTATTGTAATGGGCCTGTGGAGCATGGGCTATGGCTCGAACCTGTTACAACTCAGCGGCATTCCATTTCCTGAACTGGGTATGCAACAACCACTGGATATGATGTGGCTTAACACCCACAAACTGCTCGACAGTTATCAATGGCAGCCATTGAGTGATCAGTTTGACATCCAGCAGCTTAGACAGACCCTGTGTGATGCACTGTATACAGATGAAGTGCAACTTCTGCATCAACAAGAAAAATAAAAAGACTCAAAATAATAAAAACAGCCGGGAGGCATCATGCTGGTTAAATACACTGAATGGGTTTTAAAATGGCGTTACCTGGTGATTCTGTTTTCGCTGATCGCGGTTGGCCTGATCGGCAGCGGCGCGCCGAAACTGATGCCATTATCGAATGATTACCGCGTCTTTTTCAGTGAGGAAAACCCGCAACTAAGAGCGTTTGAAGACCTACAGAACACCTATACCAAGGATGACAATGTACTGATAGTTATCTCACCCAGAGACGGTCGGGTGTTTACCCCTGAAACCCTCGCCGCGATTCAGGCCATCACCGAACAGGCCTGGCAAATTCCCCATTCGATTCGCGTTGACTCGGTCACCAATTTCCAGCACACCTATGCCGATGAAGATGAACTGATTGTGGATGACCTGGTGGTGGACCCCGGCTCGCTGGATGCAAACCAGCTTGAGCAGATCAAGCAGATAGCACTGCAGGAACCCCAACTGGCGGGGCGACTGATTTCCGCCGATGCCGCACACAGCGGGATTAATATCACCATTCAGTTACCCGGCGTCAACCTGATGGAGGAAAATCCACAGACGGTTGCCTATGCACGAAAAATTCTGCAACAGGCAGAAACAGACTACCCGCAGATCGAGTTCCGCCTGGCGGGCATTTCGATGCTCAACAATGCCTTTCCCGAAGCCAGTATGAGTGACGGGCAGAAACTGATCCCGCTGGCCTTTGCGGTAATTATTATTACGCTGCTGTTTTTGCTCAAGGGTATTAGTGGCACCCTGGCAACGCTTATTCTGGTGCTGTTTTCCATCATTATCGGCATGGGCGCCGGTGGCCACATGGGCATTCAACTGTCACCACCTTCCGCCTCGGCACCGATTATTATCCTCACTATTGCGATTGCCGGCGCGGTGCATTTACTGGTGACCATGCTGCAGGAAATTCACCGTGGCATGAACAAACACGATGCAATTGTAGAAAGTATGCGGGTCAATTTTACGCCCATCTTTCTCACCAGCATTACTACCGCGCTGGGTTTTTTAAGTCTTAACTCCAGCGAAGCCCCACCCTTCGCAGACCTGGGCAATCTATCAACCTTTGGTGTGCTGGCGGCGTTTGTACTCACCGTTACCTTTCTACCGGCGATTATGTTTATGCTGCCGATCAAGGCAAAACACTTTGTCGTCGGAACCTCCTTAATGGATAAACTGGGGGGCTTTGTGGTTGAAAAGCGCCGTTCATTGCTGCTGTCCCTCAGCGGTGCGGTGCTGGTGCTACTGGCCATGATTCCACTGAACTCACTCAACGATATCTTCGTGAATTACTTTGATGAATCCATTGAGTTCCGTCGTGACACCGACTACACCACACAGAATCTTACCGGCACCTACAGCATTGCCTATTCACTGGATAGCGGTGAGAAAGGCGGCGTCAGTGAGCCGAACTTCCTCGCCCGGGTGGAAGACTTTGCCAACTGGTACCGCGAACAACCGGAAGTGATGTATGTCAGCAGCCTTACCGATACCTTCAAGCGACTGAATAAAAACATGCACGGCGATGATCAAAGTTATTACCGGCTGCCGGATAGCCGTGAACTGGCGGCACAGTATTTACTGCTCTACGAAATGTCGCTGCCCTATGGGCTGGATTTAAACAACCAGATTGACGTCGCCAAGCAGGCCACCAAGGTGAATGTGGTATTACAGACCATTTCCTCGAACGAACTGCTGGCACTGGAACAACGCGCACGCGACTGGATGCAACAGAATACCCCCGAGCTGGTCACCCAGGGTGCCAGCCCGGCAATTATGTTTGCACATATCGGCAAGCGCAACATCATCAGCATGCTGGGAGGCACCACCTTTGCGCTGATTATGATCTCACTGGTTCTGATACTCGCCCTGCGCTCATTCAAATACGGCCTGCTCAGTCTGATCCCCAACCTGTTTCCCGCCGGTGTTGCGTTTGGGCTGTGGGGGCTGTTTGTGGGTGAAATCGGCCTGGCGCTGTCGGTGGTTACCGCAATGACCCTGGGCATAGTGGTTGACGACACGGTGCACTTTATCAGCAAATACATGCGTGCGCGTAAGGAACAGGGACTGGACAGCCAGCAGGCGGTGCGTTATGCCTTCCGCAATGTGGGTGTTGCACTGTGGGTCACCTCTGCGGTGCTGATCGCCGGCTTTATGATTCTGGCTCAGTCCGCATTTGCGTTGAATGCCGGCATGGGCCTGATGACCAGTATTATTATCGGTATTGCACTGGTGCTCGACTTCCTGTTATTGCCGCCCTTAATTATGGCCATAGACGATAGAAAACAAAGCCGTTCGGCTTGAGGATAATAATGATGAAAGTTTTTACTCAGCTAAAACACTCACTGTATAGCCTGTTATTAATCAGCACACTGCTGCCTTTTTCGACATCAATTCAGGCACAGAGCGATGCCGAAGCACGGGGGCTGGAAATTGCAAAAGAAGTAGATAAACGCGATACCGGCTTTGTTGATTCCACCGCCAGTATGAAAATGGAACTGAAAAACCAGCAGGGCCAGACCAGTGTGCGTGAAGTGCGCGCACAGACACTGGAAGTGATCGGTGATGGCGACAAGAGCCTGACCATTTTCGACTCACCGCCGGACATTCGCGGCACCGCATCACTTACCTACTCCCACGCACTGCAACCGGATGAGCAATGGCTCTATCTGCCAGCCTTAAAGCGCGTCAAGCGTATCAGTTCGAAAAATAAATCCGGGCCGTTTATGGGCAGCGAGTTTGCCTATGAAGATATTTCATCCCAGGAGGTTGAAAAATACAGCTACAAATATCTGCGCGATGAAACCCTGGATGGCATCGACTGTTTTGTGGTGGAGCGTTATCCGGCCTATGAACATTCCGGCTATACACGTCAGGTGGTGTGGATCAACAAACAGGAATACCGTCCGCAAAAAATCGATTTCTATGACCGTAAAAACACCCTGTTAAAAACCCTGAACTACAGTGGCTATCAGCAATACCTGAATAAGTTCTGGCGTCCCGATGTGATGCATATGCTGAATCACCAGACCGGAAAATCCACTACCCTGAGCTGGAGCGATTACCAGTTTAAAACCGGCCTGACCGAGCGGGATTTCAGTCGCAACAGCCTGAAACGTGCCCGCTGATTTCTGAACAATTACAATTAACAGGACTCACCATGCAGAAAGAACCGGGCGCCCTGCTCTTTGCCCTCTTATCCACCTTGCACTGCAGCGGCAATGCAGCACAGGACAGCTGGCTGGACGGCGCATGGACCGCTGAGACCACTCTGCAATTACGCCACTTCCCGCATGAGCCACTGCCGCAGAATAACCTGCAGCATAACAACAGCGCATCGCTGGCGGCAGAACTGGAATATTATGCTGCCTGGGATGATTACAACAAAAGCCTGACCTTTACGCCTTATGTGCGCCTCGACCAGCGCGATGAAGAACGCAGTCATGCTGATCTGCGTGAACTATCCTACCAGCAGGTGTTTGCCAGCTGGGAACTGAGGCTGGGCATCAGCAAGGTGTTCTGGGGCGTCACCGAATCGCAGCATCTGGTGGATGTGATCAACCAGACCGACCAGGTTGAAAATATCGACGGTGAAGATAAATTCGGCCAGCCAATGATCAAGGCCAGTATGGAACGCGACTGGGGTATTCTGGACGTGTTTATTCTGCCCGGATTTCGCGAACGCAGTTTTCAGGGCATCGAAGGTCGGCCCCGTCCGCTGCTGGTTGTGGATACCGATCAGGCACAATATGAATCATCCGATAAACAACGTCACATCGACTATGCACTGCGCTGGTTTAATTACCTGGGGGATATTGAATTAGGCCTGTCCTATTTTAATGGTACCAGCCGCGAGCCACTGCTGATTCCCGGCAGCAGTAACAGCAACGCGGTGCTGATTCCTTATTATCCGCTGATGCAGCAGGCGGGACTGGATGCCCAGCTGACCACGGCGGAATGGTTATGGAAGCTGGAAGTGATTGCTCGCGACTGGCAGGCACTGGATAGCAATACGCAGCTGCTTGATCAACGTTTTATTGCGCTCACTGGCGGCTTTGAATACACCTATATTGGTATTATCCAGTCTGATGCCGACCTGGGTCTGGTGGCGGAGTATCTGTACGATAACCGCGATGAACAAGCCACCAGCTTTTTTCAGAATGATCTACTGCTCGGACTGCGACTGGCGATGAATGACGCACAGTCAAGCGAAGCACTGCTTGGACTCATTCATGATCTGGACAATCAGGAGTTCATGCTCAGCCTGGAAGCCAGTCGCCGCTTTGCCCATCACTGGACCGCCAGCCTGGAAGTACGCAGTTTTAACCGCGTTGACAATAACAGCCCACTGGCGTCAATTGCCAGCGACGACTTTATCCAGCTGGACATCACTCGCTATTTTTAAACAGGTGGCAACAAAACCCCATGCAAGCCGCATGACTTCCAAATACCATAAGCGACTCGCTGGTGCGTCGAGTGAACGCTCAACTACTGCGCATCAGCTATCTGGCACAACTCCAGAAGCGGCTAAAAACGCATAAACAATCCGAATAATTTAAGAGAACCTCAGCGCGTATCCCGGCTACGAGCGGAATGCCATAAACGACTCACCGCCCGGTCTGTACCCAGCAGGCCGACCAGTAACGACAGCAGGCCTATGCCGCCAAATACCAGTACCGGCAGAAAATAGCCCAGCTGCAGGGTTTCCGCTGAAAGTGCCAGCCACAATACAAAAGCCGCCAGCCCACTAAACAGCAAGGCAAACACCAGCAGGATCTTGCGGTAGGAAGGTTTATACTGGTACGGCTCATTACCGGCCTCAAATAAACCCAGCAAGGGTAAAAATAAACGACGTAATAATTGTTTCAGGCGCATACTCTAAAATTCGTACTAAATAAAAAGCCAGACTACAACAAACCATTACGATTTGGTATAAACATTCAACACCCGCTGTTTTAAACCCAGCAAACTGCACACACCAGGGAGATAAAAATGATCAAACTATTAATGTTAACCCTCAGTGCACTACTGTTCAGCGCTGCAGTGCAGGCCAGAATAATAACCGAGGCTGTGATCTATAAGGAAGCCGGCGATGAGTACACAGGCTATGTCAGCTATGACGATGCGATCGAGGGCAAGCGCCCCGGCGTTATGGTAGTGCATGAATGGTGGGGGCTGGATGACTATGCCAGACGCCGCACCGAGATGCTCGCCAGACTGGGCTATGTGGCATTTGCGGTGGATATGTACGGCACCGGCAAAGTCACCGACAGTGCTGATCAGGCAAAAGAATGGATGACCGAGGTCACCGCCGATGTTGAATGGTGGCGCGAGCGTGCGATGGCCGGTATCCGCTACCTTAAAAACCACAAGCTGGTGGATGCGGATAAAATAGCGGCTATTGGTTACTGTTTTGGCGGCGGCACGGTCATCCAGCTGGCCTATGGCGATCTGGATATTAACGGCATCGTGAGCTTCCACGGTTCTTTGCCGATTGCCGATGAAAGTGCATTCGGCAAAATCAGAACCAGAATGCTAATCGCACATGGCAATGCAGACCCGTTTATTCCGCGGGAGATTGTTACCAGGTTTCAGGATACGCTGGACAGGGCCAATGCCGACTGGAATATGATCACCTACGGCAATGTACTACACAGCTTTACCAATCCGAAGTCGGATACGCGCGGTATGGCGGCATTGAAATATGACAAACAGGCCGATGAACATTCATGGCAGGCCATGCAGCATTTTTTTGAGCAGATCTTTAAATAAATCGCCATCAAAAAACTCGACTATTGCTATAAAGAAGGCGGCTGTTAGAGCCGCCTTCTTTATATATGCGTTTCATATTAAAACGGCTATTCAGCTAACAACTCCTCTCAATCCAGCCCCGCCGGGCCGGAAGCAGACAGGCACATCGCTTCTGAAATCTGCATCCTGATAAAACCCCATCACATCAGTTGACCCCAGCGAACAATATCAACCACACTGGCTTATGTGCTATAAATGCCTGGTGTCGAGCTAATTTACTAAACTATATAAAAATCAACTTATAGAAGGAGTCAAATATGTCATCAGCCCCAAGCTGCGAAGCAGTGATTGATTCGGTACTTGGTCAGGAACTGGATAAAGGTGAATGCCAGATACTGACCAACGTTATGCACGTTAAACAGTTATCGGATGGTGAATACCTGGTTAAAGAGGGTGACAAAGATACACACCTGTTCATACTGGCCGGCGGAAAACTGGTTGTAAGCAGCGTTAAGGATGGTAAAGAAATGGAGGTTTATAACATGAAGGTAGGCGAATGTGCTGGTACCCGTGCCTTTGTCGACAGGGCACCCCGTCAGGCCAGTTTACGTGCCGTTGGCAATACCACTGTATACACACTGGACCCTGCCGATTTTGAAAAGCTGCTTACAGAGCACGCAGGCGTTGTTTATAAAGTTATGCGTGGTCTATTCAGGCTAACGCATATGAACCTGATGCGCATGAATTCAGAAACGCAGGCTTTATCCAACTATATCAACAAAACCGGTGGACGATTCTAAACAGCGACTTTGCTAACAATCGACTGACTCAGTACTTTGTCAACAGAGGATAAGTTATCCAGTTTTTTCAATAAAAAAGCGCTGAGTTTTCAGCGCCCTTTTATATTTATATTACCAGTTAATATTATTTCTTTTTCGGCATGTAAATATCAGTGCAGGTACCCTCTGCCACTTCTGTCGCAAAGTTCAGGGTTTCCGACAGGGTTGGATGGGGGTGGATGGTCATGGCAATATCATCCATTTCCGCACCCATTTCAATCGCCAGTGCCGCTTCGGCAATCAGCTCACCGGCATTTTTGCCCAGGATGCCTGCACCCAGCAAGCGGTGGGTTGTTTTGTCATACAGCATTTTGGTTACACCGTTGGTGGCATCGACCGACAGGGCTCGACCACTCGCCGCCCAGGGGAAGGCGCCTTTTTCATATTCCACACCCGCCGCTTTAAGCTGTTCCTCGGTTTGCCCTGCCCAGGCAACTTCAGGGCTGGTATAGGCAACGGATGGAATCACCCGTGCATCGAAATAACGCTTGTGGCCGGCAATCACTTCCGCCGCCACTTTTGCTTCGTGGGTTGCCTTGTGTGCCAGCATCGGCTGACCTACCACATCACCAATAGCAAAAATATGGCTTACATTGCTGCGCATCTGCTTATCCACCTGGATAAAACCGTGATCATCCACTGCAACACCCGCCTTGTCCGCATCAATCAGTTTACCATTGGGTGAACGACCAATCGCCACCAGCACATTATCGAAGGTATCTTCAGCCGGCGCCTTATCGCCTTCAAATTTGCAGACGATACCTTTTTTACCCGGTGTGAGCTCAGTGACTTTGGTGCTGGTAAAAATATTTTCGTAACGCTGTTTCAGAGCTTTTTCAAACGGACGAATCAGGTCACGATCCGCACCGGGAATCAGACCGGGGCTTAGCTCCACCACGGTGACCTGGGCGCCCAGTGCAGCATACACCGTCGCCATTTCCAGGCCAATAATACCGCCACCGACCACCAGTAAACGTTTGGGAATAGTATGCAGCTCCAGTGCATCGGTAGAATCCCATACACGCGGATCATCCCAGGGAATAAACGGCAGCTTGGTCACCGAAGAACCCGCGGCAATAATGCAGTTTTCAAAACCGACGATCTGCTTGCTGCCATCGCTGGCTTCAACCTCGATGGTATTGGCAGAGGTAAATTTGCCATAGCCATACACAGTGGTCACCTTGCGCTGTTTTGCCATGCCTTTGAGGCCATTGGTGAGCTTGCCGATCACAGCGTCTTTATGCGCACGCAGTTTATCGGTATCGATTTTCGGCTTGTTGTAACTGACACCCAGTTCGGCAAATTCACTGGCTTCGCTCACCACTTCCGCCACATGCAACAGCGCCTTGGATGGTATACAGCCTACATTGAGACAGACTCCGCCGAGCACATCTTCCTTCTCAATCAGAATCACGTCCTGACCCAGATCGGCGGCACGGAATGCGGCGGTATAACCGCCGGGACCGGCGCCCAGTACCACCACTTTGGCAGACATATCCACATCCGCTGGAATACCACTGGAGGTAGTGGCGGTTGCTGTTTCTGCTGGCGCATTATGCTGTGCCGGCTGTTGCGCCGCTGGTTTTTCAGACGCTGTTTGCTCTGTGCCTGACTGCTCCGCTGTTGACTCGTCCGAAGCGGACTCCTCTGTGGCGCCATCAGTTTCTACTTCCATTAACAGGCTGCCCTGTGAAATCGAATCACCAACTTTTACCTTCAGCGATTTAACCGTACCGTTTACCGGCGATGGAATTTCCATTGAAGCCTTGTCGGATTCCACGGTGATCAGCGAATCCTCTTCGGCAATCTGCTCACCTTCTGCCACCAGTACTTCAATGATTTCAACCGAATCGAAATCGCCGATATCGGGAACATGTACTTCTATCGTACTCATATTCAAGCCTTCTGTATTGATCGCTCCCGATCAAATCCATCGGGAGTCCACTGTGTTAAGCCATCTGATCCTGCACGTTGCATCTGACTGCCAACGTTGTTGCTTTAGCTTACGTCGCTGTATCTACAGCAGTAAACGCCGCGCATCCGCCAGCAGGTGGCTGACATAAGTAATAAAGCGTGCGCCCTCTGCACCGTCAATGACACGATGGTCATAGGAGAGCGACAGCGGGCACATTAAACGAGGTTCAAACTCACTGCCGTTCCATACCGGTTTCATCTCCGCTTTGGACACACCTAAAATCGCCACTTCCGGCGCATTCACAATCGGTGTGAATTTGGTGCCGCCGATGCCACCCAGACTGGAAATCGACATACAGCCGCCCTGCATATCCGCGGGCGAGAGTTTTTTATCCCGTGCTTTACCCGACATTTCACGCAGTTCCAGCGAAATATCCACCAGTGATTTTTTATCCACATCACGAATCACCGGCACCACCAGCCCATCCGGTGTGTCCACCGCAACACCGATATTAAAATAGTTTTTCATAATCAGGTTTTCGCCGTTGGGACTCAGCGATGAATTAAAGCGTGGGTACTTTTTAAGACCCGCTGCCACCGCTTTCATAATAAATGACAGCATGGTGAATTTAACGCCCTCTTTTTCGTAGTCTTTATTCGACTGCTTGCGGAAGGCTTCCAGTGAGGTGATATCCGCTTCATCAAACTGGGTTACATGGGGCACCGTCACCCAGTTGCGATGCAGGAAACGCCCGGTGAGCTTGTTGATTTTACTCAGTGCCTTCGTTTCAACTTCACCCCATTGACTGAAATCGATTTCCGGCATGGGCTCGATACCCGGCATGGCTGCCGCACCTGACGCAGACGTAGCACCACTGCTCATCACCTGTTTGACAAAGCCCTGCACGTCTTCCTTAACGATGCGTGCATTACGCCCGCTGCCGGTGACCTTACTCAGATCCACCCCCAGTTCGCGCGCGAACTTGCGCACTGCGGGCGAGGCATGGGCCAGTTTGAAACTGACCGGATCGATATTCGCGGTGGGTGATGGACGGGGTTCAGCGGTGGGTGCAGGTGTGGGCGCAGCTGCTGGTTTTTCTGCTGGCTTCTCGGCTACGGTCTCCGCCGATTTTTCTTCAACTGCAGCTTGCGAGCTATCCTCAGTCGTCTCTGCTGCCGTATCGGCGGAGGCTTCCAGCACAATCACCACATCACCCTGTGCAATGCTGTCGCCCACCTTGACCTTTACTTCCTTCACGATACCGGCATGACTGCTCGGAATTTCCATTGAGGCCTTGTCTGACTCAACCGTGATCAGGGAATCTTCTTCGGCGATTTGATCGCCGACCGCGACAAGCACTTCAATAATTTCGACCGAATCGAAATCACCAATATCTGGCACTTTTACTTCGACCATTTCACTCATGGTTCCACTCCAGTGATTAACTGTTTGAGCCGCCGGTCAGAACTCGCTGCACCGGCAGGCTGCTGATTTTTTACCCTGTCAGCGAGCACGCTGTCAGTTTGTTTAACTAATGGATCAGGCAAGCATCGGGTTGGGTTTGTCAGGATTGATGCCATATTTCTCAATCGCTTCCTGCACCTTACCCGCCGGGAACTGGCCATCATCCGCCAGTGCCATCAGTGCCGCCACCGCCACATACTGTGCATTCACTTCAAAGTGTTTGCGCAGCTGTAGCCGGGTGTCGGAACGACCGAAGCCGTCGGTGCCCAGTGTGGTGTAACTGCCCGGAACCCATTTGCGAATCTGGTCTGCATACACCTGCACATAGTCGGTTGCCGCGATGACCGGGCCACGTTTGTCTTTCAGTGCTTTCTCAATATAACAAATGCGCTTGTCCTGCAGTGGGTGCAGGCGGTTCCAGCGCTCCACATCCTGCGCTTCACGACGCAGTTCGATAAAGCTGGTCACGCTCCAGATATCCGCATCAATTGACCAGTCCTTGTCGAGCAGTTCTGCAGCGGCAATCACTTCACGTAAAATAGTGCCCGCACCCAGCAACTGCACTTTCTTGCGGCGTTTGCCACCACCCTGTAACAGGTACATGCCCTTGATAATGCCTTCTTCGGCACCTTTTGGCATCGCCGGCTGCTGGTAGTTTTCGTTCATTACGCTGATGTAGTAGAACACATTTTCCTGCTCTTTATACATGCGGCGCATACCCTCATGAATCACCACCGCCAGCTCATAGGCAAAGCAGGGATCATAGGACACACAGTTCGGAATGGTGGCAGAGGCCATAAAGCTGTGACCATCCTGATGCTGCAGGCCCTCACCCGCCAGGGTGGTTCTGCCGGCCGTGCCGCCAATCAGGAAGCCGCGCGCCTGCATGTCGCCCGCCATCCAGGCCAGATCACCGATGCGCTGGAAGCCGAACATCGAATAGAAGATATAGAAAGGCACCATGTTCACACTGTGGGTGCTGTAGGCGGTTGCCGCCGCTACCCAGGATGACATGGCACCGGCCTCGTTAATGCCTTCTTCCAGAATCTGCCCGGTTTTGTGTTCCTTATAGAACATCACCTGTTCTTTATCCTGCGGCGTATACAGCTGACCCACCGATGAATAGATACCCAGCTGACGGAACATGCCTTCCATACCGAAGGTACGCGCCTCGTCCGGCACGATGGGCACAACATACTTGCCCATTTTCTTGTCGCGGGTAATCAGGGTTAACAGGCGCACAAAGGCCATGGTGGTGGACATGTCACGATCGCCCGAACCTTTGGTAATCGGCTCGAACACCGACAGATCCGGTACTTCCAGCGGTGCCGCCAGACGCTGACGGCTGGGCATGGGGCCACCCAGCTTTTCACGCTGCGCCTTGAGGTATTTAATTTCTTCGGAATTCTCATCGGGACGGTAGTAGTCGGCTCTCGCCGCCTGCTCGTCTGAAATAGGAATATTGAAACGATTTTTATAAGCAATCATTTCTTCTTCATCCAGTTTCTTCTGCGAGTGAGTGCGCATCTGGCCCTCACCGGCCGAGCCCATACCATAGCCCTTAACACTGTGTGCCAGGATCACGGTGGGCTGACCATCGCGCTTGGCCGCTTCGCTATAGGCCGCGTACACCTTGTGCGGATCATGACCACCGCGGTTGAGCCGCCAGATGTCATCATCGGACATATCCGCCACCATGGCTTTCAGTTCGGGGTATTTGCCGAAGAAGTGTTCACGCACATAGGCGCCATCCTTCGACTTGTAGTTCATAAAATCACCATCCACGGCTTCCAGCATGCGTTTTTGCAGCAGGCCATTGGTATCCTTGGCCAGCAATGGATCCCAGTAGCTGCCCCACAGCACCTTGACGACTTTCCAGCCGGCACCACGGAAAATGGCTTCCAGTTCCTGCACGATCTTGCCATTGCCGCGTACCGGGCCATCCAGACGCTGCAGATTACAGTTAATCACAAAGGTCAGGTTATCCAGCTTCTCGCGGGACGCCAGTGAAATGGCACCCAGGGATTCCGGCTCGTCGGTTTCACCGTCACCCATAAAGCACCACACATTACGCTCCCGCGTATCCGCCAGACCACGATCCTGCAGGTACTTCATAAAGCGCGCCTGGTAGATGGCGGAAATGGGGCCCAGCCCCATGGATACCGTGGGGAACTGCCAGAAGTCCGGCATTAACCAGGGGTGCGGATAGGAGGACAGGCCATTGCCATCCACTTCCTGGCGGAAGTTATCCAGCTGCGACTCTTCGAACCGGCCTTCGAGATAGGCGCGTGCATACATGCCCGGTGCGGAATGCCCCTGGAAGAACACCAGGTCACCGCCATGCTCATGGCTGGGCGCACGCCAGAAATGATTAAAACCTACGTCGTACAGGGTAGCTGCCGAGGCAAAGCTGGCAATATGCCCGCCCAGTTCGGTCGACTTGCGGTTGGCCTTGACCACCATGGCCGCGGCATTCCAGCGGATCAGTGCACGAATACGGCGTTCAATGCTCAGGTCGCCGGGCATATTCGGTTGCAGGTGGGCGGGGATGGTGTTGACATAAGCCGTATTGGCCTTGTGTGGCAGGTTGGCCCCGGAGCGACGCAGTTTGTCGATCATCTGCTCCAGCAGAAAGTGCGCGCGATTAGCGCCATCGGTCTGTAAGACCCCTTCAATCGCTTCCAGCCATTCAAGGGTTTCCTGCTGATCAACATCCTGATCCTGGTTCTGTGTAGACATAGTCTTCTCCACTGGTTTTTTTCTGTGCGGCACGGGCTGTGGCGAACAACCCGGCTCAAAGCCCCGTAGTTAATACGGGCACTTAAGAATCTCCCGTAACACTTTAATAACTCAGGCAATAAAAGCAAGTTATTTTTTACATGGAGAAAAATACTTGCTTATTTATCAACAAGTTACAATTATGAAATAATTTTATGGCAGATTTGACTCACTAAAAAGCCGTTTCTACAAGCTTTCAGTGAGCAATTCTGTGGAGACAGAGTCAGGTCTGATCGGCCTGCCAGTCGTAGAGCGCAGTGATTACATTCCCCTTGCCCAGAATCTTCATTTCGCTGCACAGGGATGACACCAGTTTCAGGCCACGCCCTGAGTAGGCGTTATCGTTGCCCAGATCCAGTGCCCTGTAATCATAGCCCTCGCCGCTATCCATCACGGTGAGAGTAAGGCGGCCACCGAGGCCATCATCCTGCAGGGTGTGCTCCAGGCTGATATTGATGCTGCCGTCGTCAGTCTGTTCCAGGCGTCGTTGCTTTTCCTGATAAAACGCCATATAACCCTGAGGCGAATTCTTCATCGAGGAATCCAGCTTGAGCAGACCGTGATCCAGCGCATTGGCAAACATTTCGGTAAGGATGGTATGCAGCCGGGTGCGACCACTTTCCAGTGGCTGCAGATTATTTACCGCCTGCATAATATAGGGCAAGGCATCAAACTGGCGCAGGCTTTTAATATCCAGATTAAACTGCAATGACCAGTTAGACGCTTCACGCACTTCATTACTGAACTCCACCGACTGCGGATAACTGACATGGGACTGATGGCACAGCTCCAGCAGGGTAATGTCGTCAGTTTGCTCTGCTCCATCGGAAAACTCGGCACAGCGCGATAAAATCGACTCAAACAACTCCTCTGCGGGAATATTTTCAGAAAACATCGTCAGTAATCGATCCAGGCCGAACATCTCACCCTGGCGATTTTTTGCTTCCATTACTCCGTCTGTGGAAACATACAGGCAGTCACCGTATTGCAGTGGCTGCATTTCCACTTCAAACTGCGACGAGCTCATTTTACTGATGCCCAGTGGAATATTTCGCGATTTAAAGGTGCGGATAATTTCATTATCGCGATACAGATAGACATCCGGCAGGCCGGCATTCACCACACTCAGTATATTATTGCTTCGATCCACACTAAGCATCACGCTTGCCATAAACATTTGCGTCGGCAACAGATCGATCAGCTTGTCATTGGCTTCCGCCAGTACATCGGTAAACAGGAAACACTTGCGAGTCATGGTATGAAACACATCAGCAACTGGTATGGCACCAATGGCTGCCGACAGACCGTGACCGGTAAAATCGCCAATCAGTACATCCAGCCCGCTGGTCTGGTTTTTTTCCGCCATGATCACGTCACCATTGAACATGCTCTTTGGCGACATCGAATATTTAAGGCCAGTATGCGGTCCACGCATATCGTTTTTGCTAACTTTCTCGAAAATCTTTTTAGTGACATTCATTTCCTGCATCATTTGCAGGTTATGCTGGTGTATTGATTTGTTCTTTTCCTCAATATTCTGGTACAGGGAAACAATACGCAGCATCGAACGCAGCTTGGACGTCAACAACTGGTAATTGAAGGGTTTGAGCAGAAAATCGTCACCGCCCGCCTCGATGCACTTTGCCAGGGATGCTTCATCGGTTTTCGCGGTGAGAAAAATAATCGGAATAAAATGTTTGACCTGCTGTTTGATAATGGCCGCGGCGGTGTAACCATCCATCACCGGCATCAGTATATCCAGCAGAACAAGGTCAATATGCAGCGTGTTAACCGCGTCTATCGCCTGCTCGCCGTTTTCCACTTCAATAACATTGTAGCCATCACGCTCCAGCAGGTTGCGCAGCAACAGGCGGTTGGTCTGCTCATCATCGACAACCAGAATGGTTCGGCAGTGCCCCAGCAAATCGCTCAAAACTATCCCATCTGAAACAGTTTATCGAAACTGGCTATATTCAGTATTTCCCTTACTTCGTCATTAAAACCAACCAGGCGCACTGAAGATAACTGCGCATCGGCATGTTCTTTTAACAGCAGCAGCATACCCAGTGCCGAACTGTCGAGATAATCGGTGCCACTCAGATCCACCAGGTATTCGCCATTCAGTAATGTGACATCTTTATAGGCATTTCTGAAGTCACTGTGTAGACTGAAATCGAAACGATCATTGAGCTTAATGGTGGCTGACTTATTATCATCAGCGACCTGAAAGGTGACACTCATTAGGTTTATCCTGTCTGTTACCGGGCCACATCAGTGACACCAGGTAGTAATTAATTTTAAACCACTGTGACTCATACAGTGTTTGCTGTGGTAAATATCGGCAACGACCGACTTATCGGCGGGCGGGCTGTATCTTTAGAAGCGAGAAATCTAGAAAAGTTCTATATCACCTTCATCCATACCACTCTGGCTTTCAGTTCTGGAATGCATGCTCACCGCTTTTTCGGTAACGTCCTTTATCTGTTGATTAAACTCGGCGATTACCCGCTCAATCACTTCCACCGTCATTTCGGTGCCCATCTCCTCGCTCTGTATTGAGGCGATTTTATCACGTGTTGTGTTTACCAGCTCATCGACCAGTCCGATATGGAAACTCAGTTGTTCACACTGCTGGCGTGCAATATCTTCAAATTGCAACGAGCGTACCGCAACATTAACACCCTGATCTATCCGTTGCGCGATTTCGCTGGCATCCATGAGTTTAGTATCTATATAGGCGTTCTTTTCCTTCACCAGACTGAGCATTTCATTAACCCGTCCCTTGTGCTGCATAGCCACACTCATGTCCTTGCCGGCAATTTCCGCCACCATTGCCTTAGCCTTGGCGATATTGGTCTTTGACTGTTCCACCACGCCCTTGATCTTGTCATTCAGACTGTTCGAGTTCTGCGACAGCGTACGCACCTCTCCCGCCACCACTGCAAAGCCTCTGCCGGCTTCACCAGCGCGCGCCGCCTCGATCGCCGCATTCAATGCCAGCAGGTTAGTCTGATCGGCTATGGTACTGATTTCAGATAGCAGCTGGTTCACTGCATCCATCTGTTTTTCAATATCATCCACGGTATACACCATCGACATGCCACCACGGCTGACTTCGGTAATATTGTCGACAAAATATTCCAGCACTTCGCGGGTTTCATCAATAAAGCCACGGTGGGTTTCGTCCCCCGTGGTATCATGCAACTCGCTGATAATTTCGCGCACCAGCTGTTCCTGCAGATTGGATTCGTTCGACAGGGTATGGAAACTGCTGGAAAGATCCTTCACCGCATCTGCGACAATCGCCTGCATCACACTGACCTTGTCATTGATAACATTGAATTCATTGGACAGGTTCTGGTACTGATTTTGGGCATTATCCAGAATACCATGGCACTGCACCTCGGATCTGTTCTGTTGATTTTGTACCAGCTGCCTGAGGCTGCGGCGATTATCCAGCCACATCAGTAGTGCCGCCAGCAGCCAGACAATAATGACTGCGGCCAGCTCATGGCTGGCAATCGGTGTCTGGCTAAGCACGTCTGCATATAGAAATATTGCCACGGAGATAAGCAGTGCTGTGATGATAAATTTCATAGTCTGTCCATAATGTCATTATTTGCTGCAGTACTGCATAATTTCCTGTGCAATATTTGATAAGTTAAGCTCCCTGTCGACAGCCCCCAGTTTGACTGCCGCGCCTGGCATGCCCCAGACTACACAGCTTGGTTCATCCTGTGAAACATTATAGGCACCCTGCTGTTTCATTTCCAACATACCCTGGGCGCCATCCGCGCCCATGCCTGTGAGCATCACCCCCATCGCGTTCGGCCCTACGTTCTGTGCCACGGAACGAAACATCACATCCACACTGGGTTTATGCCGGTTCACCGCTGGCCCATCATTCAGCCTGCAAATGTAATAATTGGCGCCACTACGCTCCACAATCAGATGCCGGTCACCCGGTGCAATATAGGCATGGCCTGGTAAAATTTTTTCTCCATCACGGGGCTCAAGCACATTAATCTGCGCCTGGCGGTTGACCCGCTCGGTAAAAGCAGCACTGAAGGCCACCGGTATATGCTGCGATATCACAATCCCCGGTGCATTCGCCGGCAGTGCCACCAGTACTTCACGGATGGCTTCTGTGCCACCGGTTGACGCGCCAATCGCGATAATTTTATCGGTGGTACTAAAGCGGATCGCATCCTGCTTTTTCAGCACTGCATCGGCACTGAGCTTCTTATCCAGCTGCAGCGACTTGCTGACCTGGCGATATTCACGTACGCGGGCGCTGGCAGCCATCAGCACTTTTTCAATTATCAGCTCGGCATAATCACTGAGCGCTTCCTGCACATCCACTTTTGGCTTGGAGATAAAATCCACCGCGCCGATTTCCAGTGCTTCCAGTGTCACATCTGCACCCGCCTCGGTGAGCGTGGAAATCATCACCACCGGCATCGGCCGCAGGCGCATCAGGTTTTTCAGGAAAGTAATGCCGTCCATTTTCGGCATTTCCACATCCAGGGTCAGCACGTCCGGATTGAGCTGTTTAATCTTTTCTCTGGCATCCAGTGGATCCCTGGCTGCTCCCACCACATCTATCTCACGGGAGGATTCCAGTATTTGAGTTAACAATTGGCGAATCAGCGCTGAATCATCAACGATTAATACTTTTACTTTAGCTGCCATAATTTACCGACTAGAAGAGTTCTATCTCACCTTCAACAGGCTGCTGATCAAGACTTTTACAATAGGATTCTTCACGTTGACGAATCGTTTCATTGTGCATATTCTTAAGTTTCTTCACCCGCACACGGCCACTTTCCGGGTAGAAATTAACCTTGCGTGGATAAATATCTCCCACATCTTCCGACACGACCTTCAGGCCTTCCTGCTGTAAATAGTCGTATACAAAGGCGATATTCTTTTTACCTATGTCCATGGTGGACATGCTGGACAGCACGCGACCGCCACCAAACAGTTTAACTTCCATGCGCTTGCGATCACCACCGGACTTGATGATTTCATTAATCAGGATTTCCATGGCGAAATTACCGTAACGGGTGGCACTGGTTAAATGGGTTTTTCCCAGATGTTCCACTTCACAGCCCATCGGCAACATAAAATGATTCATGCCACCTATACCCATTTTGACATCACGAATACAGGCGGCAATACACGAACCAAGCACCGTGGTAATCAGTTCATTGTGCATGCTCACATAGTATTCGCCGGGCAGAATTTTTGCCGCAAAGCATTGATGGGTTTTGTCCCAGTAACGATTGACATGCTCCAGCCCTGGCAAACAGGCAGGCGCTTTATGAAGCCCATCGGGGTGTTGTCTGCTTGAGTATATGGAGGGCGCCATTTATTTCACCTTCCGATAGATGGTCTGCCCCATGGACTTGAAGCGATCCGTGACTTTGAAAAGAGACTCAGAATGACCGATAAACAGCGGCGCATTCTCTGGCAACAATTCGGCATAGCGATCAAATAAGACTTTCTGCGTATCCTTATTGAAATAAATCACCACATTGCGGCAGAACATAAAGTCAAACGGTCCTTTAAAAGGCCATTCGTGTAACAGATTCAGCTGCTTGAAGGTGATCATATCCCGCAGACACTTGTCCATTCTCACCATGCCCTGCTGCCCTCCCTTGCCCCGTTTTACATACTGGCGCAGATGATTCTTGCGTAAGCCGGTAACGCGTTCTTCGGTATAGATGCCCTGTGACGCCCGTTCTACCATATCAAAATCCAGGTCGGTGGCGAGTATCTTGATATCCCAGTCGGGGCTGTTGGAAAAATGATCTGCAACCGTCATTGCAATGGAGTAGGACTCCTCACCGGAGGAACAACCGGCAGACCAGATACGGATTTTTTTATCTTTTTTATTACGCTCCAGTTCTGGTAAAACCGTATCGGCCAGGTAGTCAAAATGATGGGCTTCGCGAAAAAAAGACGTGAGATTGGTGGTGATGGCATTGGTAAAGGAAATCAGCTCCGATTCATCACCGGATTTAAGCAATTCGCAGTATTCAGAAAAATTACTGACATCAGCACACTGACGGATACGACGTGCAATACGGCTGTATACCATGGTGCGTTTGATATCGGTTAAAACAATACCTGTGCGCTCGGCAACCAGGTTCTGTATAAACCAGAAGTCACTGTCGGTAAATGGAAATTCCTTTTCTTCAAAGTTGCCCGCACCACGTGCGTTCGTCAGATTCAAGCTGATAACCTTTCTATTTATAAACAGTTATATATAAGACCTCAATCGCCGACTGTAACAGCTTCATCTCTGAAGCTGCATTTACGGCCAATGCCCGAATCAGTCCCGGTTAATTGCTGAGAAATCGGATTAAAACTCCTCCCACTCATCATCGTCGTCCGCAACCGGTGTTGCAGGTCGTGCCGGTTTGGCTGCGCTTCTGCTGCCTCTTGCCTGTCTGCCGCGGGCTGGCCTGGGTGCTGTTCTTTCTGTATGCCCTTGGGCACCGCGACGACGTCTGGGTGCAACCTGCACCGGCTCATCTTCTTCATCCAGCACGAAGAACTCCATCAGGCTGTTCATTGACTTGGCTTCTTCGTTCATCGATTCGCTGGCTGCAGTCGCCTCTTCCACCAGCGCTGCGTTCTGCTGGGTCATTTCATCCATCTGCGTAACCGCCTTATTGACTTCCTCGATACCCGCAGACTGTTCCATGCCTGCCGCCGCGATTTCCGCAATAATATCACTCACTTTCTTCACCGCATTAACGATTTCTTCCAGCGTCTTACCGGACTCGCCCACCAGACGCGAACCGTCATCAACCCGTTCCACACTGTCATTAATCAGGCCCTTGATTTCCTTTGCGGCGCCGGCGGAGCGCTGTGCCAGATTACGCACTTCACCGGCAACCACCGCAAAACCTTTACCCTGCTCACCGGCCCGGGCCGCTTCAACTGCTGCGTTCAGCGCCAGCAGATTGGTCTGGAAGGCAATCTCGTCAATCACGCCGATAATGTCGGCAATCTTCTTGCTACTGGTGTTGATTTCCGACATGGCCTCAACGGCACGCTGCACCACCTCGCCGCCTTTCTCCGCCTGATCACGGGCGGCCGAGGCCAGCTGATTGGCCTCACGGGCATTGTCGGCATTCTGTCTTACAGTGGATGTCATCTCTTCCATGCTGGAGGCTGTTTCTTCCAGACTGGATGCCTGTTCCTCGGTACGCTGACTCAAATCAGCATTACCGCGGGCTATTTCATCCGCTGAGGTGAGAATAGTTTCTGCACCCTGCACAATCTGATCAACCATATCCGCCAGGGTTTCTGTGGTGGAATTAATAGCATCGCGCAAATCGGCAAATTCACCGTCATACTGTCCCTGCATTTTTTCAGTCAGGTTCCCTTCCGACAGCGCCTTGATCACCCGCTGTGATTCACGAATCGGGTTGACCACTGCATCCATCAGATCATTAACACTCTGTCCCAGGCCTTTCATAAAACCTTCATACTGATCAGCGTTGATTCGTGAATCCAGCTGCCCCTGTACCGCATTTTCGATCAGGGTCTGTATCTGCCGTTCTGCATCTTTCTGTTCGGTAATGTCACGCCATTCCACCATGGCACCCATCATATTACCCTGATGGTCAACCACCGCCGTGGCATTCAGCGCAAACTCCAGACCACCCACTTCAATTTCCGACTGAAATGGCAGCAATGCCGGATTCACCAGCAACTGACGCTGGTGTGCCGGATTTTTATGAAACTGGTCAATGCATTGCCCCACCAGATTATGTGGATCAAAGCCGGGAAAAATCTGCCGCAGTTTATCGGCACGACCCGATAGCATCTTGACCACCGCCGGGTTGGCATAGGTGATGATCAGATCCATATCACAAATCATCAGATTCGCCTGGGCACCGTCTACCGCAGACTGCAAACGTGCCACATCAACTTCTTTCTGTCTGGTTTGCGTCACATCATCCCATTCCAGGGTATTACCTATATAGTTACCTGCCTGATCCATTGTGGCCGAGACATTTAACTGGAAGGTTAAATCGGCAATATGAATGTCGGTTCGATAAGGCAGGTGCTGCGGTGTGCTCAGCAGTTGACGTTGATGTGCTGGATTTTTATGGAAGATATCAATATTCTGCCCCACCATATTACTGGCATCAAAACCGGGATACACTGAACGCAGGGTCGCTTCATGCTTTTTCAGCAGATTGGTAGTCGCCTCATTGACGTAAGTGATATTGAAATCACGGTCAATCATCATCATCGCCTGCATCGCGCCGCCGACCGCAGAGCGCAGGCAGGCCAGTTCAGTTTTTTCTGCATCATTCATTTGTAAATCTCCTGCGCCAGCAGCTGTTGGTTCAGCGGAACTGGAATATGTATCTGTATCATAGGCACCGATCATAATATCGGCGATTAGTTTAAGTGCATCGCGCCAGGCGGTTTCAATGGTGTTGTTCCAGGCATCACCAGCGGTTTCCTGCATCACGTCAATCAGGGTATTGGCTACCGCTGTGTAATGCTCCGGGTCTGCGCCGTAATTTTGATGACGCTTGCCCATATCCATCAGTGCGCTCGCCAGGGTTTCAGGCTTGCGGATATTGTTAATCACCAGTTTAAGCGAGGCCAGCAGTTTTCTTTGCTGTTCCGTGGGAGTGGTATGCGCGAACAACGGCGCCACCGCTGGATAGCGTTTAAATAATTCTTCGTAAAAACGTGCGACCAGAGTTTCTGCCCGGGGTGCCAGCAGATTAAAACTCGACTCCAGCGTCTCTACATCCAGTCCGAGCGGTGATTCATAGTTGGCTTCACTCATGGGTTTTCACCTGATCCTGTTTATTAGTTTTTTATTAGCTCTGTAAATTTAATAGCGCTGTTACGCCACTGTATTTCGCAGCCTGCAACAATGCATCCGATGGTTCGATCCACTGCAGACGCACGCCATTATTTTCTGCTTGCAAAAACATCGCACACAGCAATTGCAATGCGGAGCCATCAATGCGCTCCACCCTGGAAGCATCAATCTGAATCGTCTGTTGAGAATCCAGCAATGACAGCATCTCTGCCTTAAGCGCGGCCGAGTGACTGATATCCTGAGTGACCTGCAATTCTAATAACGATTCGGCACGCATGGACTGGCTCTCATCTGGTTCAATACAGGTTAAGTTTTCTGACTGCACCGTGTCTGCAGCAGACGCCTCCACTTCTTCACTCACGGGCGCATCTTCATAGGCGTCGCACATCACCGTGGACGCGGCGGTCAGTAGTGTCTGCCATGCGGTGTTGATGGCTCTGGTCCAGCGACGACCCAGCTGCTGTTTGAAGCTCGCCAGCAGTAGCTCCACCACCAGCGGGTAGTGCACCGGCAAGGCCCCGTATGACTGATGCCGCCGACCTAAATCCCGCAATGACTGTTCCAGTTCTTGCGGCTGATGCAGATGATCAACCAGTAACTGGATTGCAGCCTGCAGTTTTTTACCCTGCGCGGTCAGATCACTGCGGGCAAACAGCGGCTGTACTTCCGGGTACTGACTGAACAGCTGGTTATAAAAGGTCTCAACAATACTGTCCAGCTTATCCGCCGCCAGCTCATGGCCTTTTAACAGAGCAGTTTCGTCCAGTTTATGTCCCAGCAACTGAATCTGTTTAACAGTTGCACCGGCTTTCCTGCCAGCCGTTTTTTTACTAGCGGCTTTTTTACTAGTGGATTTATTACCGGCGGCTTTTTTGCTGGCAGCCTGTGTTTTAACAGCACCCCCCCGGGCCTGTTCAGTCTGTCTGCTCTCAATCGGGGCAGCGTCCTTGCCTGCGGATTCTTCATCCAGCCAGGCCAGAGGATCAAAACCGATCATGGATTTTTTATTTTTCGCCATTAGCTGGTCCGTCCTATACAGAAGTCATCGGCCAGGCTGTAATAATCTTGAGCGCCATAACTGTTTTTCTGATACTCATCAACGGTTTGTCCAAAGCTTGGACTTTCTGCAACGGCAGTGGTCTCGCGTATTGGAGTTTGTAATACCTGCCCTGGAAAATAGGATTCCAGTTTGGCCTTTACATCCTGCGCCAGTCGACGCCGCGGATGAAAGCGGGTAATCACAAACCATTTTTTAATCTTATGCCCAAGGCGTTTTTCAAAGCCTTTCAGTGTACCCAGCAAATGTGACAAACCATGCAGTGTCAGATAATCACTGGCAATCGGTATCAGCACTTCTTGCACAGCATATAGCGCACTGACAATCAGAAACCCTGAGGACGGCGGGCAGTCTATCAGCACATAATCGCCTTCCAGTTGCTCCACCACCTGTTTAAGATTTTTGGCAATCGCGGATGACTCGGCACTCATAAATTCCACCTGTCCCAGATCATTACCACAGGGAATCAGGCGCAGGTTATCGCGAGTTTCAATGACCACGTTCGACAGCACTTCACCGTGCAGCAACACATCTTCGATACCGGCATGTTCCTGCCAGTTAACGCCCAGGCTCACCGTCAGACTGCCCTGGGGATCCAGATCAATCAGACTGACCTTATAACCTTTTTTTGCCAGCATATAACCCAGATTTGCGGTAGTGGTTGTTTTACCAACGCCACCCTTCTGATTAATTACCGCGACCTTTCTGGCCATGCCTGATGTTTACCTCGAATCGTCTCTTGTGTTGATACATCAATTGATGTGCTTTTCATTATTTTTATACTAGGGAAAATTAATGCTGGAGCTCATTATTGCATTTTGATTCCTCAGGTTTTAAATTTTTATATTCACTTATCTATATGGCAACAATAGCTGCTGACAGGGGTTTATTAATTTAACGTACTATTCGGACAGTTCTTCGATCACTGCCAGTTCCGCTGCATTCAGCATCTGGTCTATGTCGAGCACGATAATCATCTTGTCTTCGATGGTTGCAAGCCCGGTCACAAAAGCCGTATCCACTGCCGAGCCGAAATCCGGTGCTGCCTTAACTTCATCGTTACGCACGTTATACACATCGGAGACTGCATCCACCACTATGCCCATGGTTCTGTCTTTTTTTCCACTGCGACTTTTTACATTCAACACAATCACCACGGTGGTTGCATCGTATTCCTTCTTCTCCAGCTTGAATCGAAGACGCATATCAATAATTGGCACGATGCTGCCACGGATATTAATAACACCGCGAATATACTCTGGCGTATTGGGAATATTGGTGACCGCATCCCAGCCTTTAATTTCCTGAACGCGGAGAATATCGACGCCATATTCTTCACCCGCCAGAAAAAAAGTCAGCAGTTCCTGAAAGCCTTTCTGTATATCACTGTGGACAAATTCTTCTGCTGTTTCAGACATTATTTTTCCCTCAAGCGGCGAGACCGCCATTTTTAACTGGACGCGGAGCAGCACCATGGCCACCCATATTACGTTGATAAAGTTCAATCAGTCCGGCGATATCAATAATCAACGCCACTGTGCCATCACCCAGAATGGTAGCACCGGACAGACCCTGCACTTTTTTGAAGTTGGTTTCGAGACTCTTGATCACGACCTGTTGTTGCGCCTGTAATTCATCAACAAAAATGGCGATCTTTTTGCCTTCTGCTTCAACCACCACCAACAGACCTTCATTGAGTGATGTGGACAAAGGTTCAATGTCAAAAATTTGGTACAGCCGAACAACAGGAATGTATTCATCACGCAGCCGATAGACTTCAGCACGACCGGCCACCGCATTGACATGCTCCGGCTTTACCTGCAGTGACTCGATAATTGAAATCACCGGCAGAATATAAGTTTCACTGCCAATACCCACCAGTTGACCATCAAGTATGGCCAGTGTCAGTGGCAGGCGAATAGTAAACACCGAGCCCTGTCCCGGTGTTGACATAACCTCCACCGTACCGCCGAGCTCACGAATATTGCGACGTACGACATCCATGCCGACACCACGACCGGACACATCACTCACCACATCGGCGGTGGAAAAGCCGGGGCGGAAAATCAGATCATCAATCTGTTCATCGCTAAGACGTTCGTCCTCGCTGACCAGGCCATTCTGCCTGGCCTTGGCAAGAATTTTTTCGCGGTTTAAACCGGCGCCATCGTCTTTAATTTCAATGACAATATTACCGCCCTGATGATAGGCGCCGAGTTTAATCACGCCGCTTTCAGGCTTACCTGCCGCACGACGCACATCCGGCATTTCAATGCCGTGGTCAAGTGAATTTCGCACCAGATGCACCAGTGGATCACCGATTTTTTCCAGCACGGTTTTATCCAGCTCGGTGGCTTCGCCGGTCATCACCAGCGCTATGTTTTTACCAAACTGCGCGCTCAGGTCGTGCACCAGTCGCGGAAAACGCTGGAAGGCAAAACTGATAGGCATCATACGTATGCGCATCACGCTTTCCTGCAGCTCGCGGGTGTGGCTTTCCAGTTGCGACAGACCATCCTTCAGTCGCTCGATATGACTTTCATTAAAGTTATCGTCTTCACCAAACTGGCTGAGCATCGACTGGGTAATCACCAGCTCGCCCACCATATTAATCAGCTCGTCAACCTTGCTGATATTGACGCGAATTGACGATGACTCGCCTGATCTGGCTGAACTACGGCGCTCACCCTGACGGCGATCCGTGGCGACTGAGTCACGACGCTCGACATCAGCTGGCGCCTCACCGGTGTCGCTCACCGCATCATTGATCGCCTCAATGCTGAGGTCACACTCATCATCCACCCAGGCAAACACATCACGAATATCGGCTTCACTGACGCCGTCTTCCTTAAGCTGAATGCACCAGGACTGATAACAGGCTTCGGCATCCAGATCCACCAGCGGTGGTAGCTCATCGTTGTTTACTGTGACCTTGTAGTCTGCTGACAGCTCACACAGTTCACGCAGTAAACGCACGGTGTCATTACCGCTTTGCATAATATCCGCATGGGGCTTGAAAATAATGTTCCAGCCGCTACCGTCCTGACTGGCAGAAATTTCAGTCTCACTTGCGACATTGCCAGCAGCAGACGCTTCACCGAGAATATCCTTCAGGGCGCTGGTCATCTGCGTGACATTGGCTGTGTCTATTTCATCGCCGTCTTTAATTGCGTGCAGCATATTGCGCAATACATCAACACAGCCCAGCAGTGTATTCACCACCGGTGCGCTGACCTGACGCTCGCCATTACGCATCTGATCCAGCAGGGTTTCCATATCATGGGTAAAGTCGGCGACAGCGCTGAAACCGAATGTGCCACTGCCCCCCTTGATGGAATGGGCGGAGCGGAAAATGGTGTTGATATTCTCCATATCCACGTCGCCCTGCTCAAGCTGCAACAGGCCCGATTCCATGATGTCGAGGCCTTCAAAACTTTCTTCAAAAAAGGTTTCGTGAAACTGTTGCAGATCGATTGACATAGACAGACGCTCCCACTGCGGACAATTAGCCCAGCACTTTTTTGACGGTGTTCAGTAACTGATCAGGATTAAAAGGTTTGACAATCCAGCCGGTAGCACCGGCGGCCTTGCCTTCGGTCTTCTTGTCCATGGAGGATTCGGTGGTCAGCATCAACATGGGTGTAAATTTATAGCTGGGCTCGCCCCGCAGTTGCCGGATAAAGGTGATGCCATCCATCACCGGCATATTGACATCGGTAATCACCAGATCAAATTTTTGCGACTTCGCCCTGTTCAATGCTTCCTGACCATCCGCGGCTTCCACCACCTGATGCCCAGCACCTTTAAGCGTGAATGCTACCATCTGGCGCATTGAAGATGAGTCGTCGACGGCTAATATGCTTGCCATAATTAATAATTCCCCTGAAAAATTTCATTCTGATGATCACTATCATAGTAGAAATATTCAGACCATGCGCTGTTATTTCAACAAGCAAATCAATTGCTTAAAGTTTAATCACGGGTGTTCTCGCGATGTGTTCCGGCCGCCAGCAAAAACGCCCTGAGATGGTGCAGACACATGCAGGTGAGCGGCCGGCTTATTACACACTAGCGGCAGGGGAATAAAAAACTTTAAGGCCTCTCTGAACAGTGCTGACATATCAGCATTGTTCAGAGAGGCCTTAAACAGATGCTGATCAGGCGTAGAGATTAATACCGGATTCTACCGACAGGCTGATCTGAGTCACTGGCAATTCATCAGCGCGATGCAGGCTGCTATCTGCCGCCTCACCTTGCTGCATCATGCCCGAAGCCGACTGCTGCGCTTCCGCATCCGACTGTTGCTGCTCTGACTGGGCCGAAACATCCACATCAGCCAGGCTCAGTCCCTGTTGCTCCAGCATTTCCCTCAGCCTGGGCAATGCCGAATCAATCGCATCACGCACCGGGGCATGTTGCGCGACGAAATGAATGCTCGCCTTGTCATCCTTCATCGACAGCTTGATTTCCATTGGCCCCAGATGTGCCGGGTTGAGTTTGATATCCGCCTGCTGAAAACCACCCTTTAACATCAGGTTCACCTGATCAGTCATCTGCTGCGACCAGCCCGTGCTCTGCAGCGGAGCCATAATCGACGTACTTAAACCGGTAACGCCCAGACCACTGCTCAGCGGTGAATTGAGATTAAAGCCAGCCGAGTCCAGCGCGCTAACAGGAGCCGCATTGACATTGGCCGAGGCTGGCATACTGCTGGCCAGCGCGGTACTCAGGGGAACCTGCTGCAGGCGGCTGGCCTTGCCAGGCATTTCCGCCGCTGGCAATTCACTCAGGGCTTTAAATTGCGCATTTCGCGCCGTCGTCAGGTCATCAGATAGATTAAGCTTCAGGCCTTTGACATCCATTGCCGGCGCCTCAGTAGCACCCTCCCGGTTAATGCGGCTCGCCTGCTGGTTCAGTGACTGTAAAACGACCTGATCGGCAGCCGATGCTTTCTGCTGCAGCATACGCGCGTTCAGTTTATCGCCATCCGCAGCGCCTGTAGAACCAGCCTCAGTCTCTGCCGTAGCCATATTGGCTGACACGGCATTCAGTGCCACGGCCTGTGATGGCAACTCATTGCCACCCTGCGGCAATTCGCTGCTCGCCAGTGCCTCGCTTTCTGCAGCCGTCTCCGTAGCCGTTTCAGCGTCCATTAAACCGGTTTGTAGCTGGCCAGCAAAGCCAGTGATCGCCTGCTCTGCTTCAGCATGCTCAGACGCCGTAGTGCCCTCCTCTACGGCGGCATTCTCCGCCCGGGGCGCATCGCTGGGGCGCTCTGAGGTGCTGGTGGAAGCCTGCTCAGCTTCGACTGATGATTTGCTATGTTTTTGATTATTCGATGAGTTTTCCCTGGCTTGCTGGGTTTTGCCCTGTTCCAGCTGTTTTTTCACCTGCTCATTAAAGCTGTTGTCCCCGCGGCTATTGCCGCTACGCTGGTCTGCACGCTGGCTGGCGCCGGCATCCGCTTTCTGTGACTGTCTGGTGCTGCGTGATGCACCGATGTTCAATTCAGTTCGCTGTTGTAATTCCATAGGGATACCTGCCGCAATCAAATCATACCTGTTTACGTCTTTTGCAATTCACAGGCCAATAATCCATGCCCGCCCACTATATGCTTATGTTTATGGACGAGTACCTGCAGCGTTGCAATATCTACGCCCTGTTAGTCAGTTATAATAACCAAAGCAGATTTATGTGAACGGCTTGTATAATGATTAAACTGAAGCAAAACGCTTCGTGTTAGTATTAATGCAACCCGGTTTAGCCACGCACAAACCAGACGGCCAGACACAATGACAACTTATCAAGGTGATTAGCATGAAAGCAATTCGTTACATATCCCTGTTACTAACTGCCTCAATACTGAGTCTAAACCTCGGCACCAGCCAGGCGGCAATGGTATCCAACCAGCAGATTATTTATGCAGCCGAACAAACCGATGCTCGACAATCACTGCTGCAGACCCTGAAACGCGAGCAGGTGCAACAGCAGTTGCTGAGTCTGGGTGTCAGCCCGGCGGATGTGGAAGCACGCGTACAGCATATGAGCCATGCGGAAATCACACAGCTTAACCAGCAAATCGACCAGCTGCCCGCGGGCTCTGGCGTACTGGGCGCGGTGGTATTTATTTTCGTTGTGTTTGTCGTCACCGATGTGATTGGTGCAACGGACATCTTCCCGTTTATTCACCCGGTAAATTAATGCGGCCAGCCATGCAGATGCAGGCGCCGGTTTAAGCACGCGGGACTCAACTATGCGTTTCAATAGCCGATGGTGCGTGGCTATCTGCCTGCTGCTATTGCTGGGCGGCTGTGCCAGCACGCCGCAAACCCGGCAACTGCAAGCGCATATCCCGGACAGCCTGCCAGCGGTATTCGAACTGCAACAAACCCCGTTTAATCCACAAACCCGCTACCAGTGCGGCCCCGCCGCGCTGACCACGGTACTGCAATTTTATGAACACAATATCAGCCCTGAAGAACTGGTTGACGAGGTTTATATCGCGCAGCGCAAGGGCAGCCTGCAAATTGAGATCAGCGCCTCTGCACGACGCCACCAGATGTTGCCCTATGTACTACAACCTGAACTAACCCATCTACTGCAGGAAATTGCTGCCGGCCATCCGGTGCTGGTATTTCAGAATCTGGGGCTTGCATGGTATCCACAATGGCATTATGCGGTGGCCATTGGTTACAACCTGCAACAGCAGCACATCATACTGCGCTCAGGCACAGAAAAACGCTGGATAACCCCATTCAAGGTATTCGAACGCACCTGGCAACGCGCTGATCACTGGGCACTGGTGATACTGCCGGTGGGACAGATTCCCCGCACCGCCCGTGTCGACGATTATCTACAAACCGCACATGCCTTTGAACAAACCGCGCAGATTGAACTGGCCCGTAAAGCCTATCAGGCGGCCAGTATAAAATGGCCCGACAGCAGCCAGGTGTGGATGCTACTGGGTAATACAGCCTACCAGCAGAACGATTACCCACAGGCGGTGAGCGCATTTAGCGAGGTCACCCAACTTGATGCACAACAGGTGGATGGCTGGAACAACCTGGCCTATGCACTGCTGGCGAACAAGTGTCCGCAGCAGGCCATCAAGGCATTGCAGTGTGGTTTGAACATTGCGTCGGATAATAAAAATCTACAACATAGCTGGCAGGAAATTTCTCATCAAATCGACAGACCTGAGCAGAAAGACTGTCCGCCTGTTCGTTGTGAATAATGCGCAACAGGTTTAAAAACAGCTCTGTGAAAGTGAAAGCCAACTTCAGCTCAATATTCAAAACCAATCTTCACGTGGTACTGACCTGTATTCTTTCGCCTCTCTGGCGACTGACTTCTTTAGCAACAGCGCCAAAGAAGTAAGCAAGAAAGCGCCGCCCCGGCACACAAGCTTTTATTTTAAACGGCAAAAATAAAAGTCCCTTCTTCTCTCCCGATTTTTGTGGCTGCTGCGGAACTCACGAATCATAGAAAACATGATTCGCTCAGACATCCTCGCAGAACGCCCCACAAAAATCACTCGCTCATCAGCTTGTGCGAAGGGGAAACAGCTGCGTACCCAACGGTCAAATTACTTTTTAAACAATGGGCTTGCGACAACCTTCCCTGTCACTTGCCGAAAATGCTTTCTACGCAGGGGCAAAATCACAGGGATGTGATTTTGAGTGCTGATGTGCCTGGACGGCACTCCAGCACGACCCGGAAACGAAGATAACGCAGTTAGGAAACTTGACTAACGTGAACAGTTTCTCGAAGCATTTTCGGGAACCCGCGCTTTTTTGCGGGCAAGTGACCGGGAACGGCACTCTTTTGCTTACTTTTCTGTTGCTGAAGACAGAAAAGTAAGTCGCCAGAAAGGCGAAACACTACAGTTCAGAATATCGTGAAGGTGAATGAGAGATGAACGAGTAAGCTTGATTACTGTAGAATGCTTTTAAAGCGCTTTATATTTAATGAGTGCCGGTGGATCACTTCGTTCGACCCACTATCTCCATATTCAAGATTTTATTGATAGTAAAAATTAAATAAACTCAAATAAGCTCAACCCCTGCACTCGTACAAAAGTTTGCTGTGATGCCTGCAATGCAGTGGTCTGAAAGGTCAGCTTGCTGATTGCTTCTGCCAGATCCAGGTCTTCAATTTCCGAGCGCACTTCCTCGAGTTTGACGGTCACTGCTTCGTTATCTGCCTGCTGACTTTCAATTGAATTAAAACGTCCGCCGATTTTCGCCTGCACATTGAGCATGCCATCCATCGCGCGGTCGATATTCTCCAGAGCATTGGCAATTTTCTGTGACAGGAATGAGGGTGGCGATTCACCGGGGGCAAAGCGGCCGCTGTCTCCCACTGTAATAGTGGCGGGTGAAGCGGCAGTGTTGCCACTGCTATTTAATAACAGCGTTGCATCATTACCTGCTGTACTGGCATCATCATCCGCCAGATTATTTAATGTCAGGTTGCTATTGATTTCGCCATTGCCACCACGGCTGCTGAATTCAATCGCACCAGTGGTTGCATTAATCGAGAAGGTTGCGCTCAGGCCCGGCGTGGTGCCGGCCAGGGTATAAGTGCCATCACCATTGTCGGTTACATTGGGATCATTAACCAGGCCGTTGGCACCTGACAGAAAGGCATTACCAATATCAACATTTGTATCTGCCCCACCCACCAGGTACGACACGCTCACGCTGCGCCCATCAAACTGCAGATCGAAACTCACCGTGTCACCCACGTCAAAACCGTTGGCCAGATAGTTACCGCCAAAATTGCCGATGATGTCTCCGCTGCCAGGGGCATCCATCTCTCTGGCCAGCTCACTCAGGGTAGCAAACACATCCTGATAACGACTGGCGCGCACCGTGAATTCATCACCCGCCGCCGGTTCACCGGATATATCAAGCTGAATACCATTGAAATCAATAACCCCACCGGCGGCATAGGGTCGCGGCGTTGCACCCACCACGGTTCCACCATTAGTGTCATCGATGATTTCATAATTATCTGCATCGATAAAACGAATACGATAATCGTTTTGCAGAAAATCTGCTCGATTCGCCACCGAACCGGTGGAAATAATGCCGGTACCCGCATTGGTGCGTCTGGCATCCACGGCAAAATCGCCATTACCCGTGCGCACCAGTTGAAATATTTCCGCACCGCTGTCACTGGCTACCACCTGACGATCGGAACCAATCTGGATCGATTGCTGCCCCTGATCACCATTGAAAATATAATTGCCTGCACCATCGGTGCTAAAGGCCGGTGTTTTTGACTGGAAGCCGGCAAAAATATAATCACCGTTTTCATCGCGGGTATTGGCGTAGTCGAATAATTCCTGCAGTTTTTCTTTTATTTCACTGGCAATCGCCTGTTGCGAGCGGCTGTCATAGGTACCGGTGTTGGCTGCCTGAATCGCCAGTTCACGCACTCGCTGTAATACCAGCAGGCTGCTGTCGATTTTTGATTCTTCCAGCCCCAGTCGTTGCGTCGCGTAGTTGATATTTTCATCATACTGTTTGATCTGGTTTTGCGCTTCACTGATACCCATCAGGCGGGAAACACCACTGGGGTCATCGGACGGTGCCAGAATTCGTTTACCACTGGAGACCTGATTCTGCAGGCGCATCAGTTCAGCTTGCTTGTCGAGCATGCTTTGTACGCCCTGTGAATGAAGAAGTGCTGTTGAGACTCGCATAATTAGACCACGCTAAGCAGAGATTCAAATAAGGTTTGTGAAGTTTGCACAACACGCGACAGCGCCTGGTACGCCTGTTGATAACGAATCAGATCTGCCGCTTCTTCATCCAGGTTAACCCCGGAGATACTTTCGCGTCGTGCCTGTGCGCTGCTGAGCAAACTTGCATCCACTTCGAGATTGGTGTTCACCTGCTGGGTTAACACCCCCACTTCCGAGACCAGACTGTTATAGGACTGTTCAAAGGTGGTGTTACCACCATCCAGCACTGAGGCTAATTGCAGATTGGCCATCGCCAGCGCATTGCGGTTATCGGAGGCGGCACTGCTGTTGTTTTCAACACTGATGGTATCCCCCGTGGCCGGTTGTCCAGTCAACTGAATTTGCCAGCCATTCTGGCTCACCGTCATGCCGTTGTAATAAGGCACGGCGTTCTGCAGCAGCGTGCCACTCTGCCGATCAATTACATCAAAACTCGCCGCGGAACCGCTGCTGTTAAATACGATGTCCACGGCATGACTCAGGTCACCATTAGTTACATCCAGCACTTCGGCCTGGGATGCCTGAGTGGAGCCGATATTGGCCGCACTGATCTGGGCTCTAACCGGCAACGCCATTGCCAGTTTATTGGGGTCGATAATATTGCTGCGCATATTGACCGCACCCAGATTGCTGGGGCGAATCATAAAGGAGTCACCCGCATCCGGGGTGCCACTGACACTGATATCCAGACCATCTACATTAAACGGCCCCGCACCACTGGCCACGGTGGTGTTATCTCCCAGGCGCACCACATTGTAGTTAGCACCGTCATAGGTCACTTCATAATCCGACACACTGAGCTGCCCGGCATCACTGACTACAAAATTAATCACGCCACTGCCACTGTTTTCCAGATTGGCAATCGCCTCGTTTGACGGACCGACGAAGCTAGCGGGTGATCCTGTTGATGCCAGAGCTGCGCTCAGCTGGGTGCTGCTGGAGCCCAGGTTGGCCAGCTGAAGTCGCGCATCGTCCGCACCACCGTCGGTGAGTGCCGACAGCTGTAAAGTATGTCCCAGCGGGCTGGGCCCACCCGCCGATGTAAATTTGATATTGCTGCCATACAGTTCGAAGCTCAGGCTGCTGCCCGTGGTGGTGCCCGCCAGGGTGTAGGTACCATCGCCATTGTCGGTGACATTGGCATCCGCGTTGATGCTGGCAATCAGTCCATTGGCAATGTCCTGGTTGCTGTCGGAGGCCAGTACTGTATACGAGGCCGTTACAGTTTGTCCGTCGAAATCCAGATTGAAGCTGACGGTCTCCCCCGCATCAAAGCCATTGGCCAGATAATCGCCACCAAACTGACCCTGTAATGGCCCCATGGGCACGCTGCTGAACAGGTTTCTACCCAGCTCACCGTTTAAATCATAACCCTGTACCTGCAGCTCATTAACGCTTTGCGCAATACCGATGGCGGTGCGCCCCAGGCGGTTTTGCGTGTCCTGTAACAGGTTGTCACGAAAATCCAAGAGGCCACCCAGCTCGCCACCCACCAGGTTTTGCGTGATATTCACCGAGCTGGAACCACTTTCAATGGCAATCGCGGCGCGGCTGGGCTGCGCCGGATCCTGCCCGGCTACCAGGTTCAATGCGGTGCCGTTGGTAATTAACAACTGTCCACTGCCCACCAGCACATTAAGATTGCCATTGGCCTGCTCCACCACGGTCACTGAAATTTTTTCCGCCAGCTGTTTGAGCAACGCATCCCGTTTATCCAGCAGATCACTGGGACGGTTATCCACATCGGTACGTGAGGGAATGGTGGTATTCAGCTTGGCGATCTGTTGCGCGATCTGGTTGATTTCGGAAATTTCACTGCGCAGACGGCTGTTGACCTCTGCCTCCATGCGCTGCAGTTCCTCACCCATGGAGGACAACCGCTGCTGCAGATTTTCCGCTGCCCCCAGCATGGCAACCCGCGGTGCGCTGGCGGATGGATCATTGGCCACATCGCTGACCGCATTGAAAAAACCATCCAGCGCCGGCATCAGACCGGCATTCTGATCCGCTACCATGCTTTCTATGCGACTGGCATAGTCGGAAAAGACTTCCAGCCGCGCAGTATTCGCAGTGAGATCGCGGATATTCATGGTATTGAAATTATCGATAATGCGATCAACCGAGGTCAGGTCGACGCCCTGGCCGAAATAGCTATTACCCAGGCCGATCGGGTTACGCGCATCCAGCTGTACCCGTTGCCGTGTGTAATTCTCATTACCCACATTGGCAATATTATTTGATGTGGTGGATAAAGCGCCCTGATAGGCCCTTAAACCACTGAGTGATACATTCAATAAATCAGGCATAGTGCCTCACGTCCTACGTTTATTGCTCAGGTACTGGCCGACTACTGGCCGACCTGATAAACGCCTTCCCGATATCTCAGGTTAGCGGCGGTAAAGTCAGATTCTTTAGAGGTAGTTTAATTCCGACAGCTTGCTCTGTAGCAGTGCGCTGTTGCGCACCCGGTTAATCTTGCGCGCGTAGTCCGGATCAGTCGCATAGCCGGCCTGTTGCAGCTCACGCGCATAGGCCTCGGCGTCATAACCATGTTGCAGCGCCTTCTGATAACGTGGATTGCCGCGAATAAACTCAACGTAATCATTCAGCGCCTCGGGCAATGAGTCATAGGCGCGGAATTCAGCCTTTTCCTGCTGCATCACACCATGACGAAACTCCCGTGTCACTACCTCCACCCGCTCACCCTGCCAGCGCTGATCCGCCTTGATTCCGAACAGGTTATGGCTGCTGCTGCCATCCGCTTTAACTGGCACATGCCGACCCCAGCCGGTTTCCAGTGCTGACTGTGCCAGCAGCACGTCGGTATCGACCCCCAGCGAGCTGGCGGCACGCTCGGCATAGGGCCCGACATCACGGATAAACTGTTGTGCACGCTGATCGGCAGAATCACTGTTATCGGCCGAAGCGCCACGCGCCGGGGCAAATGGGTTGATCCGGCCAGTAAACTGAGCATCTGCGGACAGTCTGCCCAGTTCGATCGCGGCGTCCTGCATCGAGGGCCTGGCGTGCGCGCGGTAATTCGCCATGCTCTGCTTATCACTGTCCAGCGTATCGACAGGTTCGGGTTTGCCCCCCAGCTGACGCTCGATCACCCGCGCCAGACCAATGCCCTTGCCCTCGGATATATTCATACTCAGTTGCTTGTCATACATGTCACGGTAGGTGCGCTCGGCATTGCTGCCAAACATCTCGTTTTCCGGCACCGTGTCACGCATGCTTTTCAGCATCATCTGTACAAACAGCGACTCAAACTGCCGGGCCACCTGGCGTATCGCTTCGGGACTTTGCTCACGTGCGCCTTTTTTCAGCCGGGTGAGCGAGGAAAAATCGGTATAGATGGCAGAATCGGTCTGCATGCTAGGGTACCTCTGAATAATGATGACATATCTCTGGCTTACAGGTGTGTTCGCAATCAAGGCGGCGCTTTGAAAGCAAGCCCATGTTTAACTATTTGTGGGCCGGGTGAAAAACGCTAACGCAGCGTGCGGGCACACCTGTAAGCCCCAAAGGGCGAGGCCTGAAGCGCAGAGACATATCAGCATTGTTCAGAGGCACCCTAGATCACAATCAGCTCGGCGGTTAAAGCACCGGACTGTTTCAGCGCTTCCAGCATGGCCACCAGATCACCCGGCGCGGCGCCCACCTGATTCACCGCATCCACCAGTTCACGCAGGCTGACACCGGTGCGTAACAGGAACATACGCGCGTCCTGCTGTTCGACATCAATCTGGGTGCGATCCACCACTGCAGTAGTGCCCTGGGTAAAGGCGCCTTCCGGCTGACTGACAATCGGGTCGGAGGTTACGCTCACCACCAGATTACCGTGTGCCACCGCCGCCCGTTTAACCCGCACATCGGCGGTAATCACAATGGTTCCAGTGCGCGAATTGACCACGATTCGAGCCGGTGCATTGTCCGGCGCCACTTCGAGGTTTTCCAGAAACGACACAAACTCCACTTTCTGGCTGGTGGTGGGTGGCGTCAGCACACGAATGGATACCGAGTCCAGTGCATGGGCACTGTCGGGACCGAGTACATTGTTGATGGCCTGGACCACGCGGTGTGCGGTGGTGAAGTCGCTGCGATTCAGGTTAAGCACCACCTGATCCATGCTGGCAAAGGCATTGGGCACTTCGCGTTCAATGGTGGCGCCATTGGGAATACGGCCGACACTGGGCACATTCACCGTGACCTTTGAGCCATCGCTGCCGGAGACACCAAAACCGCCGACAATCAGGTTACCCTGGGCCACCGCGTAAATCTGGTTATCCGCACCCTTTAATGGCGTCATTAACAGGCTACCACCGCGCAAGCTCTTCGCATTACCCAGGGAGGAAACCGTAATATCGATCTTCTGGCCGACTTTGCTAAACGGCGGCAGATCGGCGTGAATTGCCACAGCGGCAACATTCTTCAGCTGCGGCGTCACCCCTTCCGGCAAAACTATGCCGTATTGCTGCAGCATGTTTTTGAAACTCTGAATGGTAAACTGGGTTTGCGTGGTCTGGTCACCACTGCCATCCAGCCCCACCACCAGCCCATAACCCACCAGATGGTTATCACGCACGCCTGAAACGCTTGCAATATCCTTAATGCGTTCGGCATAGGCGGTGTTATAGCCAATTAGCAGTAACACAAACACAATTACAAGGCGTAGCCAAAGCATTGACGGTCTCCAGTAAAAAACACTTTGGCAGATACACTGCAATTCACAGGCCAACTCGAGAACCAGGGTCCCTCTGAACAATGCTGATATGTCATCATTATTCAGAGGGACCCTGGACATAAAACGGACATTTAACAGCAATTTTATATGCACCCCGCGCAAAACTGGCTACACTCAAGGCACGCATAAGATGAACACCTGTCAATAAGGAACTGCCATGAAACGACTTATCAGAACCGGCCTGACTGTACTGCTGTGCGCTTTTCTACTCATCCCACTGTCAGCCACCGCCAGCCAGAGCAAGGTCGTGCTGCATCTGAATACACCGCAGAAAATGACCATGCTGGTCAACAATGTCAAAAGCCTGCGGGAAAAGCTCGGCCCCACAGCGGACATTGTGGTGGTGATTAATGGCCCGGCGGTGATACGCTTCAGCACCCTGGCGCAATCCCGCGAGCAACTCGACGAACTGCTCACAGAAAAAGCCGAAGTGATGATCTGCTCCTATGCCATGAACAACCGAAGTCTGGGCCGGGTACAACTGCTGGAAGGTACAACCTATCTGGAGAATGGCGGGGTCGTCAAACTGGTGGAGCTACAACACAATGGCTATGCCTATATCAAGCTGTAAAATGAATACCTGATAAATCCGCTAATGCACGCACTAAAGTGCTCCTGCACTTTAGTGCGTTTTCTTTTTAAATCAATCAACTCTCGTTTTTAGCCTGCTGCTGCCGCGTGCTGATGCGGCTGGCGTATTCATCCTGTTCCTTCTGCTCGATACGTGCGGCGATAATGCGTTCCTGTTGCTGGTATTTTTCAATCACACTGTCCAGTGCCTTTGTTCTGGCTCGGGTTTTTAGCCAGGCCTGACGGTGTTTTTCACAGGTCTGTTTTTTGAACTCAATCTGCTGATGTGCCTGCTCAATACTCATATTCAGTTTACTGAGAAAATGCTGATAATCACGTAGTTGCTGAATGCTCATGCCATTGCTGGTACGGCGACTGCTGTATTCAATGCGATATTCCAGCAGTTGCTCAAGCTGCAACTGTGCATCCACCACCGCCTGTTGCGCAGTTACATAAACCTGCACCGCCTGTTGCTGTACCTGCTCGGCATGTCGGGCGATAGGTTGCATACGTTTGGAGCGCATCAGTTTACCTGTTTATTCGACGGGATCACTTTGTTGTTGCTGGCTGCGATTAATCTCCGCCAGTAACTGATCCATTTGCTGACGACTGTTCGTCATATTGACCGATTCGTGCATACCCTGTTGCATAAAGGCCTGAATCTGCGGCTGCATTTTTATCGCACGATCAATCGCCGGGTTACTGCCCTGCTGATAGGCACCGACATTGATCAGATCGCGGTTTTGCTCATATAAGGAGTATAGCTGCTTAATCTGCTGACTGGCCTTGATCTGCTCTGCCGGCACGACCATCGGCATCACACGGCTGACCGACGATTCCAGCTCAATCGCCGGATAATGCCCCATATCCGCCAGCTGGCGCGAAAGCAGAATATGCCCGTCTAGAATACCCCGTGCAGCATCGGCGATGGGGTCATTGTGATCATCCCCTTCAGCCAGCACGGTATAGAATGCAGTGATTGACCCCTGCCCTGCGGAGCCATTACCGGCCCGTTCCACCAGTTGCGGAATACGTGCAAACACCGAGGGTGGATAACCGCGCGTTGCCGGAGGTTCGGATATTGACAGACCAATCTCCCGCTGTGCCTGGGCAAAGCGGGACAGTGAATCCATCAGCAATAAAACTTTTTTACCCTGATCACGAAAATATTCTGCCACACTGGTGGCCAGCATGGCACCATGAATGCGCACCAGCGGCGAGGCATCGGCGGGTGCCGCCACCACACAGGCGCGACGCAAACCTTCCGGCCCTAAAATATCCTGTACGAATTCCTTGACCTCACGTCCCCGTTCACCGATCAGACCCACCACGACCACATCGGCTTCGGTGTATTTGGTCATCATGCCAAGCAGGATACTTTTACCCACACCGGTGCCCGCAAACAGCCCCATGCGCTGGCCGCGTCCCACGGTGAGCAGGGAATTGATGGTGCGCACTCCCACATCCAGCGGCTGATTGACAGGATCCCGTAGCAGTGGGTTAATCGCACGCCCGGCCAGTGGCATATCGGCGGCATGTTCATGATCGAGCTGCAACGGACCTTTGCCATCGAGTGGTCGACCTCGGCCGTCAATCACGCGGCCGAGAAAACCGTCACTGATGCGCACACTGCTTGAATGCCCGGCGGGGATTACCCTGGCATTGGGCACCAGTCCACGGCTTTCGCCCATCGCCATTAAATAGGTTTTGTCGCCGGAAAAACCCACCACCTCGGCTTCAATACGGTGATTACCCGGCGCCACAATATCGCAACTGGTGCCCACCGCGGCTTCACAACCAACTGCCTCCAGGGTCAGCCCCACCATGCGGGTCAGGCGACCTTCAACAATGGGTTCGGGCATACGAATCAGCTGCTGTTTTTTATTCAGCCCCTGCAGCCAGCGACGCGCATGTTCACTCTGCACTGTCATCATCCGTGTCCTCTGCGTTGACTGAATGTAAACCGAGCTGTTGCATTAATTGTGTAATGCGGTTTTCGACACTGGCGTCCACCACCGATTGATCCGACTCGATAACACAACCACCGGCGCGTACTGATGCATCCGCGATACATTGCCAGCTCTGTTCATCGAGCTTTAGTTCACCCAGTTTAAGCAATTCGATATCAGCGGGATTAAGGCGTGCCCGAATATCCCGTGATTTGAGTGGCAGGTATTGCAGTGATTCGTGTAACAGATTCTGAATGTGTTGATGGTCAACACGGCTTTCTTTTTTGAGTAGATGTTTTGCCAGTAACATCGCCAGTTCGGTGAGCTGGTGCTCAACCTGTTCGTCAATGTCATCCAGCGGCTTTTGTAAAAAGTTAATCACTGCCTGCAGTTTATTCGCCTTCTGTTTTACTTCCTGCAAACCCTGCTTGACTCCTTCCGCGTGACCAGCCTGCCTGGCTTCTTCATAAGCCTGTTTTTGCAGTGCTTCAATTTCTTCGACCGTTTGCGGGCGCACCGATTCATCACGCAGGCCAACGATTTTTCCTCGCAGTTCCGGCGCAATATAATGTCTCACCTGATCGTCTGAAACGGTATAGGGTTTTTTCATAGTATTGTTTACTGTCTGCTTAACAACACGCCGTTAACGCTCTGAGTTGAACCGGCCAGCCACATTACAGGTACTCTTCGGCGCCGGCACCACCCAGCATCAATTCACCTTCATCTGCCAGACGCCGTGCTGTGGCAAGAATTTCTTTCTGCGCCGCTTCCACTTCGCTCAGACGAACAGGTCCACGCGCTTCCATGTCTTCACGCAGCATTTCCGATGCACGCTTGGACATGTTTTTCAGAATCTTTTCTTTGAGTTTTTCATCTGCACCCTTAAGTGCCAGGGTTAAGGTATCGGTTGAAATTTCTCTGAGCAATGACTGAATGCCGCGATCATCCACTTCCTGTAGATTATCAAACACAAACATCAGTTCGGAGATGCCATCCTGCATCTCCTTATCCAGTTCGCCTATGGTATCCATAATTGCGTTTTCAACATGTGAATCCATAAAATTCAGAATATTGGCCGCGGTCTTAAAGCCACCCATACTGTTGTGACTTACATTCTGCGAACCGGAAAACTGCTGTTCCATGATTTTATCCAGCTCCTGCAGGGCAGACGGCGGAATACCTTCGAGCGAGGCGACCCGCATCAGAATATCCGGACGGGTACGCTCCGGCAGCATATTTAATACCTCTGCCGACTGATCGGGATCCAGGTAGGACAGCACAATCGCAATAATCTGCGGATGTTCCAGGCGAATAACTTCTGCCACGGAACGCGCGTCCATCCACTTCAGTGACTCCAGCCCCTTGTTGCCACTGCCCAGCAAAATGCGGTCGATCATATTGCTGGCCTTGTCTTCACCCAGCGCATTCACCATCATTTCACGGATATAATCTTCCGAGCCAACACCCACCGAGGTCTGGTTATTCACCTTGTTAACAAACTCATCCATCACCGACTCCATGGTGGCACGGTTGACATTCTGCAAGCTGGCCATGGCGGCACCGAGGCTCTGCACTTCCTTGGGGTTGAGGTGCTTGAGCACAGCCGCGGCATTGTCGGAGCCCATGACCATCAGCAGAACTGCGGCTCGCTGTACGCCTGTCAATGTCATTGGAGGGTTATCAACCATACTTTATTCTCTACGCTTGCGGATACTCAACCCGCCTTAACTCGCTTCACTTCCGATCCAGTCTTTCACCACATTGGCGACTTTTTTCGCATCCTGTTGCACCATCGACTGGGCAAAATCGACTTTGGCGTCATGCCCCGACGGCAGTGGAATCGGTCCGCCCTGATGCGCCAGCCTGGCTACATTATCTGCTGCGGTGCTACCTTCTTCATTCCCTTCTCCCTCATCACCTTCACGACCGGGCAGCGCCTGTCTGGGCGGTGGTGTGTAATTGGTCAGGCTGCTGATGGATGGTTTCAGAATGGTAAAGATCACCACCAGAATCAGCAGGAACGGCCAGATCCATTTTAAGGCAAGTTGCACGTATTTATTATCCATCAATGATGGTTCCGGCAACTCGGCGATTTCCTCCAGCGGGGTGAAGGAAGCATTAATCACATTTATCTGATCACCGCGCTCTTCATCGTAACCCACGGTTTGCTGCACCAGGGTAGTGATGCGGGCTATTTCTTCTGCGCTCAGTGGGGTACGAACACTTTCACCATCTTCAACCACAACACGATCATCTACCAGCACTGCCACGGTGAGACGCTCCACCGAACCGCTGCTCTGTCTTGAATGTCGAATGGTTCGGTCGACTTCATAATTGCGCAGCGTGTTTTTGCTGCTGTTAAGCGGATTGGCTTCCTGTTCGACGCCACCGACTTCACCCGCACCTTGCACCAGCTGACCACCCTGCGGTGGCTGATTCGCCAGTGCGCCAGGAACGCCACCGGTTTCGCGGGCAAAGCGGCTAGTCTCGGAGGTTTGCTCACTGCGCACCGCCTGGTCTGCATTATTATATAGCTCTTCGGTACTTTCCTGCTGGGTGAAGTCGATATCCGCATTCACCGTTGCACGCACCTTGCCCATGCCGATAATCGGTTCCAGCAGGCGCTCAATCCGTTGCTGATAATCCTGCTCTACCTGGCGCGAGTAGTCGTACTGTTTTGCGGTCATCGCCACATTGCTGGAGATATCGCCGGAAGACAACAGGCGCCCGCTCTGATCAACCACGGTGACTTTTTCCGGTGCCAGATTGGAAACGCTGGAGGCCACCATATGAATAATCGCATTCACCTGGCCCTGTTCGATGGTACGACCACCGTATAAATTCAGCGCCACTGAAGCACTGGGGTTATCGCGTTTACGTACAAACACCGAGTTTTTTGGAATCGCCAGATGTACCCGTGCTGATTTCACACTGCGCATGGTGCCGATGGTTCGCGCCAGTTCGGTTTCGATGGCATGGTGATAACGTGCACTTTCTACAAACTGCGAGGTGCCGAAACTCTGCTCTTCCTGCAGCATCTCCACACCCAGCGCGGTTCCCTTGGGTAGCCCCTGTGACGCCAGCTTGAGACGCGCTTCATGGACACGACCGGATTCCACCATCACCGTGCCGGAGGCTGCATTGAGTTCGTATGGAATACCCGCCGCCTGTAGCGCCGTTACTACTTCCGATGCATCACTCGGTTCCAGTCCATTATACAGGGGCGCGTAACTGGGCGCGGTTCCCCAGCTGTAAATACCGATACTGATCAGCACAGTGACCACAACACCCAGTATGCTGCCAATCAGGCGAGGCACAGGAATCATCATGGTGCTGGGAGCGGTTGCTTGTTCTGCCATTTTAAAAAGCCTTTAACCTAGATTAAACCAAACGGGTCAGTGACTATACCGACATTCTCATAATTTCCTGATACGCAGTCAGCAGCTTATTACGTACCTGCGTCATCGCCTGAAAAGACACGCTGGATTTCTCCATATTCACCATCAGTTGTGCCATGGAAATACTGGAATCACCCTGTTCAAACGCGCTGGCCATTTTTGATGCATTCAATGAGGTTTCATTTACCGCATTAATCGAGTTGGCCAGCACCTGTGAAAAGTCGGTTTTCTCACCGGGCTTTACTTCATGCAGAGCCATCGCCTCAGGACTGATGGCGGATTTGGCCTGGGCTTCCATAACGCGCATTTGCGCAAGAACCTGTTGTACGTTGATATCTGACATGACAAATTCCTCTCTATAATAAAACGAGCACTAATGCAGGCCAGGTTGCTTAAACACTGATACCGGCATCACGCATGCGCGCCAGTTTGTAACGCAGAGTGCGCGGGCTGATGCCCAGCCGTTCAGCCGCGTACTTACGGCTACCGTTGCCGGCCTTCAATGCTTCCAGAATCAGTTGCTGCTCACGGTCTTTAAGGCCATTGACCAGTTCCGATTTCTGTTCCACCTGCGTGTCATCGAATGCTGGTTGTACTGGATCATAATCATCGGTCTGCAGATGAATATGCTCAGCGCAAATCTGGTTACCGTCTCTGAAAATCAGTGCACGCTGCATCACATTATCCAGCTCACGCACATTACCGCGCCAGGCGTAATTAAGCAGTTTCTGCTGTGCATCGGCCGACAGACGCAGGCGGTTATCCGCAAAGCCGGCATGTTTATTGATCAGGCAGACCGCAATCGGAATAATATCCGAGACCCGTTCGCGCAGTGGTGGTATCTGAATCGGAAACACACTCAGACGATAAAACAGGTCTTCGCGGAAATTGCCCGACTCAACTTCTTTTTTAAGGTTGCGATTGGTGGTGGCAATTACCCGCACATTGAGCTGAATGGTTTTACGTCCGCCCAGGCGTTCCACTTCCTTTTCCTGTAACACGCGTAATAACTTGGCCTGCAACGAGGCATCCATTTCGGATATCTCATCCAGCAACAGCGTACCGTTCTGTGCCTGTTCAAACTTGCCCGGAATTGACTGATGCGCACCGGTAAAAGCACCTTTTTCATAACCAAACAGTACAGCTTCCAGCATGTTTTCCGGAATGGCTGCGCAGTTAATCGCAACAAATGGCTGGGCTTCCCGTTGTGACTGGTTATGAATAAATTGCGCAAAGACTTCCTTACCACAACCGCTTTCACCGTTGAGCAATACAGTGGCCTCACTTTGCGCCACCCGACTTGCCAGCAACTTGAGTGATTTCATTTTTTCATCTTCGGCGATTAACTCGGTTTCATGTTTTTCAACCATCACATCCGGCATAAATCGACGAATGACCTGCAACAGCGCATCTGCTTCAAAGGGTTTGACCAGATAATCTGCTGCACCCATGCGCATTACATCGACCGCTTTTTCTATACTGGCATAGGCAGTCATCATCACCACTTCCAGCGCTGGTTGCTTCTGTTTGATCAGCTTCAGCAGCTCCATGCCATCCATGGGTTGCATCTGCACATCGGAAATAACCAGTTTAAAACTGTAATCATTTAAACGCGCCAGTGCAGCCTGACCATGCTCTGCGCAGATCACGCTGTAACCTGCGATTTCACAGGTATCACAAATGGCCTCACGCAATTGCGCATCGTCTTCCACCACTAAAACATCTATTGGTGTTTTATTAATTTGCATCATACTCACTCTCCGATGCAGCCTGTTTGCTGTCATCCGCATTTAATTCGGTCGAATTTGCATTGCTATTATCATTTGCTGTGCTGTGCTTATTCTGCGAACCGCTGGCAATAAACTGTTCACTGCGATTAAGCGGCAGGCACATATAAAAGGTTGCGCCTCGAGCAGGTTGCGAGCGCACCAGCAGATCACCATGGTGTGCGTGCACAATAGACTGTGCCACCGCCAGGCCAAGGCCGGTGCCCTTTTCACGTTGTGTATAGAATGGCTGGAAGATTTTTTTCTGTTGTTCCGCACTCAGGCCGGGGCCATTATCGCGCAGTGCCAGTATCAGATAACCTGCCTGCTGGTAAACTTCCAGTTCCAGCTTACAGGGCTGGTCTTCGGCTGTCTGGTCGCTGCAGGCTTCAAGTGCATTTTCGCCGAGATTCATCAAAACGCTTACCAGTGCATCCAGGCTGCCGATCAGTTCAATCGCATTTAACTGACTGATAATCACCAGCTGTGCCTTATGTTCACGTAAGCGATTTTCTATACGCGTATTAAAGGTAACCAGCAATTCATCCAGCTGAAATTTCTGCTCGGAAAACTCACCGCCTTTGGCATACATCAGCATATCGTTAATCAGTTTTTCCAGATAACGTAACGAGGTGCGCACCTTATCCACCGCTTTGTTCTGCGGCCTGGTGTGTTCGTTATACTGGCTCAGCTGCGAGGCATACAGCACCGCCGATGCCAGCGGGGTGCGCAACTGATGCGCCAGACCTGCCGCCATCTGCCCCATCGCCGCCAGCCGATTCTGTCGATGCGCGAGGTCTTCCAGCATGCGCTGTTCGGTTACATCGTCCAGCAGAATAATTTCACCCTGATGGTTTTCCAGTGGCTGGTTTTTCAGATGCAGGGTACGTCCGGACTTGAGCTGCAGATCCTGCTCACTGCGTCGCGCCACACAATAGCTGTACACCCGGTTCCAGTTTTTGCCGCTCAATGGCTGTTCCAGTAACAGTTCAGCCGCGGGATTCGCGGTTTGAATCAAGCCGTCATTATCAATCAGCAAGACACCCGCCGGCATGGCATCCAGTACTTCTTCCAGACTCTGCGTACGCTGTGTCTGTTGCGCCAGTTGTTTTACACTTTGCTCGTGGGTTTGCGAGAGCTGTGAAGTCAGCTCAGCCGCGCGCTGATCCAGCTGCTGGTAGGACTGTTGCAACTGATCCGATAAACGGGAAAACTGTTCAAATGCGGCAACCAGCTGCTGCGGATCGGATAAATCCGATGGGTTTGCGGCGTTGTGGCTCTGTGCTGTAGTCTGCATGACGTGATTGTGTCACCTTAAATTCACTTGTCAGTACAGCAGCATTAATTATGCCAGTTTAATTTTTATTTATTTATCAACAGGTTAGATAGACAGCGGCAAAATCGAGTCAATTTTCCGGCTTATGGGGAAGTCGATTGCCGTGGGGGATTAAACCTGCTAATCAACGCATTATTGATGTTGGGTGGCATTAAGCGAAGCGGATCATCCAGCGCCTAATAATTTACTTTCACGATATTCTGAACTGTGCTGTTTCGCCTTTCTGGCGACTCACTTCTTTTTCTACAGCAAAAAAGAAGTAAGCAAGAAAATGCCGTTCCCGGTCACTTGCCCGCAAAAAACGCGGGTTCCCGAAAATGCTTCGAGAAATTATTTGGATTTAATTAAGTTAACCGACGACATTATCTTCGTTGCCGGGTCGTGCTGGAGTGCCGTCCAGGCACATCAGCACTCAAAATCACATCCCTGTGATTTTGCCCCTAAGTAGAAAGCATTTTCGGCAAGTGACAGGGAAGGTTGTCGCAGGCCCATCAGTTTAGAAGTGTTTTTTCAGTTCGGTGCAGGCTTTTTCCCCTTCGCACAAGCTGATGAACGAATAATTTATTTCTCGCTCCCACGCTCCTGCGTGGAAGCAAGTACACATTCAAACATTTGCGTTAATTCGCGTTCATTTGCGTTTTCTTTTTCAGACTAAAGACCAACAACCGGAAATCGTTACGAAGCCTTAATATCGTATTTCTTCAGCTTTTCAACCAGGGTGGTTCGGCGCATTTTCAATAGTTTGGCGGCGTGGGCCACCACACCTTCGGTGGTTTGCAGGGCCTGTTTAATCAGGTTGATTTCCATACTGGCCAGATGCTCTTTTAAATCCAGTCCGTTTTCATCCATGGGAACAGGTGCTACCGATGTCATCTCATGACCGCTAAACGCCTCACCTGCCAGACCCTGTGAAATCTTTTCCGGCAGATCCGCAGGCAACTTACCCGGCAGATTGTCTGCACTGTCCTCATCATCGTCGTCATCGAGATCGGCAAACATCATTGCCGGATTAAATGGTGGTTTCGCACCGTTTGATTTTTTCTGTGCAGCACCGGTCAGTGATTGATACTTCGCTGGCAGGTGCTGGGCATCGACTATGCTGTCGGGGTATAGAATCGATAACCGTTCCACCAGATTAGACAGTTCACGCACATTACCCGGCCAGGCATACTGGCTGAGTACTTCGGTGGCCGCCGCTGTCAGGCGCACCGAACCACGTCCCTCGGCTTCAAGTTTCTCGATCTGGTCCTGTAACAGAAACGGTACGTCTTCCAGACGTTCACGTAGCGAAGGCAATTCAATGGGAAATACATTAAGGCGGTAAAACAGGTCTTCGCGGAATTTGCCGTTTCTTATACTGGCTTCGAGGTCACGATGGGTTGCCGCCAGTATGCGGACATCGGCATCGATACTGCGATTACTACCCACCCGCTCGAAGGTGCGCTCCTGCAGCACGCGCAGCAGTTTGACCTGCATCGGCAGACTCATATCACCGATTTCATCGAGAAACAGTGTGCCTTTTTCCGCCAGCTCAAAACGCCCCTGACGTGAGTTAATCGCGCCGGTAAACGCGCCTTTTTCATGACCGAACAGCTCACTTTCCAGTAGATCCGCTGGAATCGCACCGCAGTTCACCGGCACAAAGCCGGCCTTACAACGTTTCGACAGCGCATGCACATTGCGCGCAACCACCTCCTTACCGGTGCCGGATTCACCCAGAATCAGCACGCTGGCATCGGTTCGCGCCACCTGCTCGATCATGGTTCGCACATACTGAATGGCCGAGCTGCCGCCACCGAGTTTGGGGATGCTATTCACCTGTTTTTTCAGGTTATCCGCGTCACTGGCTTCACACAGCGCCTGCGCCTGCTGTAGCGCTGTATTCACCGGCTCGAATTTGAGCGGCAGTTCCAGATGCGCAATAACCGCATGTTGCTGCGACTGGTATTTTCCCAGATTGATTTTGTCCTGATTAAACAGAATCACCGGAATCGCGCCGGACCCCATCAATTCCAGCGCTTGCTGCCGTGCAGCCTCACCCTGAAACTCCCCCAGCAACACAGCACTGAAATCGGCGCTATTCAGTGCGCCCTGCAATGAATCCAGATCATTGACGTAAAAGGTGTCGTAACCCATAAAGCCCATCAGCGACTTGATTTCATTGAACAATGAGCTGTTATCTTCAACCAGTAGAATAGCGGGCTGGGCGGCGCTGTCTGACATAGTAAACCTGCAAATGCATCATGTGTTTTACAGATTAAAGCAGATCGGCCCGAAATGTCAAAATTTTGTCTCCTGAATTTATAGAAAATTCAGAAACTTAGGTAATTCGGCTTGATAATGCAGCAGCCAGGGTAACAACTCTCTTGTATGTCAGCAGCCTGAGCAGTCTTCAGAATCCATCTTCACTAAACTCTGAGCTGCGCTGTTTCGCCTTTCTGGCGACTGTCTTTTCTGTCTGCAGCAACAGAAAAGTCAGCAAAAGAGTGCCGTTCCCGGTCACTTGCCCGCAAAAAGCAGTGGGTTCCCGAAAATGCTTCGAGAATTTATTTAGGTTTAACTAAGCTAGCTGATGACATTGTCTTCGTTGCCGGGTCGTGCTGGAGAGCCGTCCAGGCTCATCATCACTCAAAATCACATCCCTGTGATTTTGCCCCTGCGTAGAAAGCATTTTCGGCAAGTGACAGGGAAATTTGTCACAAGCCCATCAGTTTAGAAGTGTTTTTACAGTTCGGTGCAGGCTTTTCCCCTTCACACAAGCTGATGATCGAGTGATTTTTGTGGGGCGTTCTGCGAGGATGTCTGAGCGAATCATGCTGTTTATGATTCGTGAGCTATTCGCATCATCCCTGATGCTCACCCTTCGGGCCAGGCAAAGCCTGTTTAAATTTGCTCCGGGCAAATTTATCCGCAGCAGCCACAAAAATCGGGAGTGAAGAAGG
>Ga0316209_1000308_pt1 | contig 95796 bp, 80 predicted proteins | sample 6monopyrite_MG_FD_204945 | JGI IMG/M metagenome (GOLD analysis project Ga0316209, IMG submission 204945) | Microbial mat bacterial communities from mineral coupon in-situ incubated in ocean water Damariscotta River, Maine, United States -... | ecosystem: Environmental > Aquatic > Marine >... | reverse complement strand
CGCCTTTGATGGCGAGGTTGTTGGATTCGGTGGCACCGGATGTCCAAACGATTTCACGCACATCGCAATTAACCAGTGCGGCCACTTGGGCGCGGGCGGTGTCGATGGCGTCATCGGCAGCCCAGCCAAAGCTGTGGCTGCGCGAGGCGGGGTTGCCGTAGTCGCTGTTTACTGTGAGGTATTTCATCATTATATCCGCTACGCGCTGGTCTACCGGCGTGGTGGCGGCGTAGTCGAAGTAGATGGGTAGATTTAAGTTTGTTTTTGATTCACTCACGATGCTCTTCTCTTCTGCTGTAGTACTTCTTGTTGACGACGCGCCAAAATAAATCGGCCATTGATATTATCACGCTGAATGGCTAATTCATGGATTCCTGGGCGATTTACGAACTGCGCCAGCGTTATACCAGCCAAAAAACTATATAGACGTTCACTTAGCTCCATCCATAAATCATGGGTTAGACAACGCATACCATCCTGACAATTACCTTCTTTATTGCAACGCGTAACATCCACTTTTTCATCAACGGCACTGATAATTTCGGCAATATTGATTTCATCTGCAGGGCGAGATAAACGATACCCCCCCCCTGGGCCACGCACACCTTCAACCAACTTAGCTTTGCGGAGTTTGGAAAAAAGTTGCTCTAAATAAGATAGGGAAATACCTTGGCATTGGGATATATCCGCCAGTGTAACGGGGCCAGCGTTGTCATGTATCGCCAGATCCATCATTGCAGTTACGCCATAACGGCCTTTAGTTGAAAGTCTCATAGTTGCACCCGATAATTCCTGAGTAATTTAGTAGGATATTGCATTAACCTAGTATTTTAGTCAAGAATTATTTGGGGATAGAATTATCAGAATTAAAGATAAAATAAAAAGTAGATTGTTCGCAAATAAACGCAAAACACGCATATATTTTTTATGCAGATGCGATACCTACATCGAATATAGCTTGTGCTTTTAAGAAATTATGAAAAGAGCCTGATTTGTGATTACTATTTGATACGCAGAAACAATTATTTGCGTTCATTGGCGCTTTATTTGCGGACAATCTGCCTTTGCCCTAAAAGCTCAACCCAGCTCAGCCATCTCACGATGCATCTGCTGCGGGTCTTCCATATTGAGTTCAAGCAAGCGGCGCAGATGAGTTAAACCTTCCAGCTCGATATTGCCCCACTGCATGCCCCAGTGATTTTCATTAATGTGGCTGACCTTAGCCTGCATGCTGATGGTGGCCCCCTCGCCTAATACCAGCTCAATCTCATAGGGAACATCCAGCGCTGCCTGAATATTTTCAGGCGCGATGATTAGCATCCCTTTTAGTGAAATGTCTTCTAAACCACAACTCCATTGTTGGTCGTTTTGTTTCAAAACCACATCGGCGATAAAGGGAATTCGTTGATATTGACGACGTTCATTTTCGGTCATTGTGCTTCACCCAGTTGAGCATTTTTGATTATGAGTTAAAGTATAGACTATTGCGCCAGCTAGACCATTGATGCATCTAACAACTCTTTTGTATATTCGGCTTGGGGGGCATTAAAGAGCGCTTCGGTTTCACCCTGCTCTACCACCTGCCCGTGGCGCATCACCATTACCCGATGTGAAATTGAGCGAATAACATTTAAATCATGGCTGATAAATAAAAAACTAATATTGTGTTTTTGCTGTAACTGCGCCAATAATTCTAACACCTGTTTTTGCACTGAGACATCAAGTGCGCTGGTAGGTTCATCCAGTAAAATTAACTCCGGCTCTAAAATAACGACGCGGGCAATGGCTATGCGCTGGCGTTGGCCGCCGGAAAATTCGTGGGGGTAACGCCAAAGTATCGAATCATCAAGCCCAACTTCGCACAGTACTTTACTGATTTTATCTCGACGTTGTTGCAAATTTAATTCAGGAAAGTGAATCGTTAAACCCTCACCCACAATTTGCTCAACCGTCATGCGCGGTGATAATGATGAAAACGGATCTTGAAAAACCACCTGAAACGATTTTCGCAAAGATCGCACTTCTGACTCTTTTAAATTATCTAATCGCTGTTGATTAAAATGAATTTCACCGCTGCAATTTTGCAAACGTAGCAATGCCATACCTAAAGTCGTTTTACCCGAACCCGACTCCCCTACAATGCCCAACGTTTCACCTTTAAACAAATGCAAATCCACCTGATCGACTGCTTTAACTTCACCGACTTTATGTTTAAAAAAACCTTTAGTGATTGGAAAATAAACCCGTACATCTTTGCCTTGCAAAAGCGTTTCAGGGTTTTCAATCTCATTTTCTATTTGGCGCTCGGGTAAAGAAGATAATAAATGTTGAGTATAATGATGTTGCGGATTTTCAAATACATTTTGCACCGCATTTTGCTCAACAATTTCGCCTTGATTCATTACACACACATAATCGGAATAATGTTTTACCAAATTTAAATCGTGGGTAATCATTAACACCGACATATTAAAGTCAGTTTGCAAATCTTTTATTAATTCTAAAATTTGTTTTTGAATAGTGACATCTAATGCGGTAGTGGGCTCATCTGCAATTAATAATTTAGGGTTGCAAGCCAATGCCATTGCAATCATTACGCGCTGGCGTTGGCCGCCGGACATCATGTGGGGAAAACTATTTATGTGACGAGACGGATCGGGAATGCCCACCCGCTCAAATAATTCAATGCTGCGTTTTAATGCCGTATCTTTACTTAAATTTTGATGCTGCATCAGCGGCTCTATCATTTGCTTGGCAACCGGATACACAGGATTGAGTGATGTCATTGGCTCTTGAAAAATCATTGCAATATCACTGCCGCGAACACTTTGTAATTGTCTCTCGGTTTGTAATAACAAATTATTTTTCTGATAAATAATTTCACCCGAAGGGTAATTAACATGGGAAGCATCGTGCAAATTTAAAATCGATAATGCGGTTACGGATTTGCCCGAACCCGATTCACCAACGAGTGCAATATTTTTTCCCATGGGAATGTCAAAGCTAATATTTTTAACCGCGTGTACAATTTCATTGGCGGCTTTAAAATCTACGCTCAGGTTTTTTATGCTAATTAGATTTTCACTGTTCATTTTTTATTTTTGACCTGCCAACATAAAAAAACCTGCCATTTCCGACACAAGCATTCGAAGATGACAGATCAAATTATTAAAATCGTTTTTAATTATGCACCTCATACTATGCCCTTCGTGTATCCAAAGCTTCACGCACCGCTTCACCAATAAATATCAACATCATTAACGCCCCCACTAACACACCAAAGGTTGTAAGTGATAACCACCACGCCGAAATATTTTCTTTGCCTTGAGATAATAACTCCCCCAAGCTGGCGGTATCTGGCGGCACACCCAAACCTAAATAATCTAAACTGGTTAACGCTAAAATGGCACCGGAAATTCTAAATGGCATAAAGGTAATAACCGGCGTTAAACTATTGGGTAATAAATGTCGAAACATAATTCCGCTATTAGTTAAGCCCAGCGCTTTGGCCGATTTCACATAATCTAAGTTGCGACCTTTTAAAAATTCTGCGCGCACATAATCTGATAAACCCATCCAACCAAACATCGATAATAAAATAATTAACAGCCACACACTGGGCTGAAAAATAGATGCGAAAATAATTAATAAATATAATTCGGGCATTGAACCCCACACTTCAATAAAACGCTGAAAGAATAAATCTACTTTGCCGCCGAAATAACCCTGCATCATGCCAGCAAGAATACCAATAACCGTTCCGACAACGGTGAGGGCTAATGCAAATAAAATAGATAATCGAAAACCATATATTAATCGCGCCATTACATCTCGGCCTCGATCATCAGTACCCAACACATTAAAATCTGATGGCGGTGCAGGATTAGGTAAAGTTGAATCGTAACTGATTGATGTGTGATTAAATGGATTTAACGGCTCGATCATCCAGTTACCGTTTTTAGTTAAAATTTCCCTAACGTATTTATCTTGATAATCGGCTTCGGTTTCAAAATCACCACCAAATTCGGTTTCTTTATAAAATTGAAATACTGGGAAATAATATTCATTCTGATAGCTCACGACTAATGGTTTGTCATTGCTAATAAATTCGGCAAATAAACTCAATATAAAAACAAATGAAAATATCCACAGACTGTAATAACCACGACGATTAGCCTTAAAGCGCATCCAAGATCTTTGCGCCGGTGAGAGATACTGTGTGTTCATTTGCTATCCACCGATTCAAATTGAATTCTTGGATCAATTAACACATAACTGATGTCTGCCAATAATTTTGCAAACAAACCTAAGATCGTATAAAAAAATAAACTTCCTAATACTACTGGATAATCGCGCTTTAAAATTGATTCGTAAGATAATAACCCTAAACCATCAAGTGAAAAAATAGTTTCGATTAATAAACTGCCGGTGAAAAATGCTGCGATAAATGCACCGGGAAAACCAGTAATAATAGGAATCATCGCATTGCGAAACACATGACGATACAACACTGTGTTTTCGCCTAAGCCTTTCGCTCTGGCAGTTAGTACATATTGTTTTCGAATTTCTTCCAGAAAACTATTTTTTGTTAACATGGTTAATACGGCAAAGCTGCCAATAGTTGATGCAATAATGGGTAACACCATGTGCCATAAATAATCGGTAATTTGTTGATACCAAGGCAACTCATCCCAGTTATCCGACACAATACCTTTTAATGGAAACACATCAAAAAAACTGCCGCCGCCAAGCAACACCAATAACGCAATGCCCAAAACAAACCCGGGAATAGCGTAACCCATTAAAATAATGGTACTGGTAATCACATCAAATTTACTGCCATCGCGCACGGCTTTTTTTATGCCCAGCGGAATACAAGTTAAATAAACTAATACAAATGACCATAGCCCTAAACTGATCGACACAGGTAATTTTGAAATCATTAACTCCGCAACTGATTTATTGTGAAAATAACTGTCACCTAAATCAAATTGCACATAACGAATCATCATATCGAAGAAGCGTTGGTAAGCGGGTTTATCAAAACCGTACAACGCATTAAGTTTATCAATTTGTTCTTGGTCGAGGCCTTTGTTGCCCTGATATAAACTTGATGAAGACGATGCGCTTATTTCGCCGCCGCCAACACCGCCTTCCATTTGGCTGATTAATTGTTCGACTGGGCCACCTGGGACAAACTGGGTTACGATAAAAGTAACCAGCATGACACCGATTAAAGTGGGGATCATTAGGAGCAGACGTTTTAGTATGTAACTTGCCATATAAATAATTTCAATAGTTTAAATATGTGCGAATAAATTCGCACCTACATTAATTTTTTCGATATGTGATTCTATCGTGCAAAGGTCTTATGTATATTATTTCAGCCACCAACTAGAAATCATCCAGTCTTTGGGATTGTAATAAAGCGGCAGTGTTTCTGGGCGATTAAATTTATTCCAATATGCGATACGATGCGTATTAATATACCAGTTAGGTACTAAATAATTACCGTTTAATAACACCCTATCTAACGCCCGACAAGCCACAATTAAATCGGCGCGATTTTCTGATGAAATAATTTTTTCCACCAGTGCATCAACCACCGGATTATCCACCCCCATAAAATTTCGCGAACCTTTTTTCTGGGCCGAAATAGAATGAAACATATTGCGCAATTCGTTACCTGGCGACATAGACTGGGAAAAACTGCTGACAATCATATCGTACTCAAAGCTGCGTACTCGTCGAATATATAATGACCGATCAACCGTGCGATATTTCATTGTAATACCCAGCTTGGCTAAATTTCGCGCAAAGGGTGCGAGTATTCTATCCATACCTTTTTGTGCCAATAACACATCAAACTTTAACGGCTGATTTTTTTGATTAACCAAAACCCCATCAACCACTCGCCAACCGGCTTGGGTTAAAATATCCCGCGCCTTGCGTAAATTTTGGCGCAGCGATTGTGGTGGCTTTGTGCTTACCGCTTGCCATGGTTTTTCAAAAACGGCGGCGGGTAATTGATCTTTAAATGGTATTAATAACGCCAACTCTTTACCTTCGGGTACACCGGTGGCCTGCAATTCAGTATTACTAAAATAACTGTCATTCACCTTATACTGATTATAAAACAAGCGTTTGTTTGACCATTCAAAATCAAAGGCTAACGTAATTGCACGTCTGACAGCCGGATCTTTAAAGAGTTCTTTTCGAGTATTAAAAACAAAACCCTGCATACCCGCATTATTATTGTGGGGCAAAAGTTCTTTTATTATTTTTCCAGAGGTATAATTTGGGCCATTGTGTTCCCGTGCCCATAATTTAGAATAATATTCATACCTAAATTCAAACTCACCGGCTTTAAAAGCTTCTAACGAAATCACTAAATCTTGATAATATTTATATTGAATTTCATCAAAATTAAATTGCCCACGACGACTCGGCAAATCTTTTGCCCAATAATTTTTATTGCGTTGATAAGTTATGCGTTTACCTAAATCGTAATTTTTGATGGTATAGGGGCCACTGGCAATGGGTTTTACTTCAGTGAGTTTATCGAATGATTTTCCGGCCAACCATTTTTTAGAAAAAATAGAGATATCGCCAAGAATCAAATGTAATTCTGAGTTCACCCGTTTAAAGTTAAATACAATGGTGGACTCATTTATGACGACAGCATTTTTAACATCGGCAAAAATAAATTTAAATTGCGGGTGCGCCTGTTCCGATATAATGGTATCAAATGAAAACTTTACATCGCTTGCAGTAATTTTATCGCCATTATTAAACCGTGCTCGCGGATCAATTTTGAAGGTGACGGATAGTTTATCTGCCGCCAGTTGAATATCATTGGCAATCAGTGGATATTTACTAAATGGCTCGTCTTTGCTAGCCACCATTAAGGTATCAAACAGCAAACTACTACCTTCTGCTGTCACACCTTTTAAAATAAATGGATTAAAACTACTAAACGCACCGGTGCCCGCCAGCACTAACTTGCCACCTTTTTTTGCCTGCGGGTTAACATAATCAAAATGCTTAAAATTTTCTGAATATTTTGGCGTGTACCCCATCGCCGCCGAAGGGGTCGCATAAGCAATAATTGAAAAAATTTGGCTATAGATTGCAATTAAAATTAAAAAAATGTATTTAAAGGGGTGCAATCCGGTTTTTATCGTCATATTATCAGCGTATTAAATTTATTATATTTATGAATTAAGTCGAGTTCATCTCGATGACCATAGCATACCAATTATAACTATAAAAAACAGGAGTCCTTTGATGGGATTTTTATCAGGTAAACGTGCTTTAATATTTGGCGTCGCCAGCACACGCTCAATTGCATGGGGAATTGCACAGGCCATGCATCGCGAAGGTTGTGAATTGGCTTTTACATATCAAAATGAAAGATTGCATGAACGAGTTGAAAAATTAGCGGGGCAATTAGATTCAGATATCGTCATCCCCTGCAATGTGGAAGACGATGATGAAATTGAAGCGGTATTTGAACATTTAGATGACTACTGGGATTCGTTTGATATTCTGGTGCACTCGATTGCTTATGCACCTAAAGAATTACTGGAAGGCGACTATCTCGACAATTTATCACGCGAAGGCTTCAACACCGCACATGATGTTAGCTCCTATAGTTTGGCGGCAATCGCTAAAGCGGGTCGCCACATGATGCAAGGGCGTGACGATGCAGCTATTTTAACCATGAGTTATTTAGGCTCAGAAAGAACTTTCCCAGGTTATAACGTGATGGGTTTAGCCAAGGCTAGCTTGGAAGCCAATGTGCGTTATCTCGCACAAAATTTAGGCCCAGAAGGTATTCGGGTTAATGCTATTTCTGCTGGCCCAATTAAAACGCTAGCCGCATCAGGTGTAGGTGGTTTTACCAAAATTTTCGATCAGGTAGAAAGCTCAGCGCCATTACGTCGCAATGTGAACATTGATGATGTGGGCAACACCGGCGCGTTTTTAAGCTCGTCACTGGCGCGGGGTATTACGGGTGAAGTCATTTATGTGGATAGTGGTTTCCACATTGTTGGTTTAATTAACGAGGCCGAGTGATTTAACAGCGAAAAATTTACCGCAAATGAACGCAAAATAAACGCTAATTAATGACTAGTGCGCCTTCAGCGCACCGCGCAAAAATATTTTTATTTTATTTGCGTGTATTTGCGGTAAATCTTTTGACTTATCTTTTGACTTAAATCTTTAACTTTAAGCTTCCAAAATCCCAGTCTCACCTTCCAACTTAGCAATCACCACCGCCGCCACAGAATCACTAAACACATTCACCGCCGTTCGGCACATATCCAACACACGATCTACCGCCAGTATTAAACCAATACCTTCTAGTGGCAATCCAATTGCACCCAGAATAATACTAATTGCTACTAGGCTTGCTGATGGAATGCCAGCAACCCCAATGGATGTTACCAGCGCCACTAAAACAATCGTGAATTGCGTTGTTAAGGTTAAATCTAAACCATAAGCCTGCGCAATAAACATTGCACCCACGCACTCATATAAAGCCGTGCCATCCATATTAACCGTTGCACCCAAGGGCAAAGTAAAGCTGGTGACCCGATTTGAAACACCTACTTTGTGTTCAACGCATTCCATGGTTAGCGGTAAGGTTGCAGAAGACGAGCTGGTTGAAAATGCGGTGAGCAATGCGGAAGACATGGCTTTGTAATGCAACAATGGATTCACTTTTGCAACATAGCGCAGCACTAATGACATGGTGAAAATAAAGTGCACCGCCAATGCCGCAATCACCGTAAAGAAGAAAACCATTAATGGAATGAATACATCCACACCCGATGATGCGACCACTTTCGCCACTAATGCAAACACCCCAATTGGTGCAAATTTCATTACCCAGTTGGTCATCTGCATCATAACATCCAGCACCGCCTGCCAGAAATTTTGCATTACGCTAGCTTTTGTATCCTCAAGCTTGGTCATAAAATAACCAAACAATAAACTAAAAAAGATTAAGCCTAACATTTGCCCTTCTGCGGCGGCAGAAACAATATTCGGTGGCACCATTCGTAAAAAGACAGCAACAATATCACCGCTATCTTTGCCTTCTACCTTTTCGACTACCGACTGGGGAACATCCGTCAAGCCAATCACTTCTTTTAAAGGTTGTCCATCGCTAATGCCCGGCATGGTTAGATTAACTAGAATCAAGCCGGTCATAATCGCAAAAAAACTACTGATAGCATAATAGCTTAAGGTTTTTCCACCGAGGCGACTTAAATTTTCACCCGAGCCAATACCCATAATGCCGACAATAATTGACGATACAACTAATGGAACAATTAACATTTTTAAGGCATTTAAAAACAGCGTGCCGAAAAAATCGAAAGTACTGTAAAAAGTGACACCGAATAATGCCGCATCTTTACCGCTTAGCAAACCAGCAAATATTGCCAGCACAAGCGCGATTAAAATTTGCCAATGTAATTGTAAAGATCTAAACGATTTAAACACTAGAGCTCTGCTGCGCGCACAATGTCAGATTTCGATTTTAAATATTCCAGTACAGCACCCATATCTCGGTTAGCTTGTTCAGATTTAAACTGTTTTGCCATTGCTTGCAGTTGTTCCATTGTTGCCAACTTGGGTACCGCAACAGATTTAAGTTCGATAACGCCAGCACCACTGGCAAGCTCAACAACCTTATAACGCGGTTTATTTGCAACCGGTTTTAGCATTGTAAATGCTTGCGTTAATACTAATTTATTGGCCGTTGTGTTATCTCGTCTTACTGCGCCTAATTTGGTTAAGCTAGCGCCTTTCGGAATCGCATTGCCTTCAATTGATTCGCCCTGCTCTAATTTAGCTAATGTTTCCAATGCCATGGCCATAGATTTTTCTCTGGCTTTTTCAGTACTAATTGTCGCTTTAATAATATTTTTAACTTCGGCTAAAGTCTTTTGTTTAGCTTCTGTATGAATATCAACTCTTAATACCACAACATGGGTTTTAGATAACTCAATAATTTCTGAGTTTCTGCCTTCCGATAATACATCTGGGCTAAATGCTGCATCGCGTACTTTTTTGTTTAGTGCTATACCTTTACCATTAAAGCGCGAAAACGAATCCGTAGTTTTAATTTCTACGCCCAATACATCAGCTGCCTCAACTAAGCTCTGATCATTTTCATAAGCGGTAGTTGCCAGTAGCTCAGACTTTTCATAAAAACTATCTTCTAATAGCTGTGTTTTATATTGTGTTTCTAACTCAGATTTTTTACTTTCAAATGATGCAACTTCTTCAGTTTTACTTTCATTAAAGCGAATTAAATGAAAACCAAAAGATGATTTAACGACGTCGGATACTTGATCCTTTTTCAGCTTAAACAAGGCTTTTTCAAATTCAGGCACCATCATACCTTTACCCACCCAGCCTAAATCACCACCGTTTGGTGCAGAACCCGGATCATCTGAATGCGCTTTTGCCAGTGCTTCAAATGATTCGCCTTGGTTAATTTTCGCCAACAAATCATCAATTTGTTTTTTCTTTTTCTGCTGGGTTTCAGCATCCGCATCGGCCGCTAGATTAATTAAAATATGTTGCGCTTTACGCTGCTCTTTACTCGCAATATTATCAACATATTCATCGTATAACCGACGCACGGCTTCTTCATCAACAGGAATATTCTTAGATAAATTATCCGTTGTTAACTCAATATAAGAAATACTCACCATTTCTGGGTGCATATAACGCGATTGATTTAATTCAAAATACGCCTCAATTTGTTCGTCAGTCACATTAACTTCCGATAAAAAATTAATATCATCAAACTGTAAATAATTAATATCTCGGCTTTGCTGTTGAATCTGATTTAATATATTCAACTCAACTTGCCCAACAATAGTTGAGCGTGTTAACGCATCTTGTAATTGCTGAATAGCTAAGTCACTGCGGTAAAGATTCTCAAATTCTTTAACGCCCATACCTTGGGTTTGAATCATGTCTTGATAAGCTTGAGCATTAAAGCCACCCTCTTGTTGAAAGGCTTCAATACTTTTTATTCTCTGTGCTAACACAACATCGGCAACTCGGTAGCCTTCATCAGCAACCATTTTTTGCATTACTTTTTGGGTAATCAATTGCTCTAAAACCTGTTCTTTCATTCGCTCTTCAAATACGGGGCTATCGGGTAATTTGCCCTGAAACATTTGCTCATATTGTTGACGTTGTCGTGCCAAGCCCTGCTCAAATTGCGATTGGCTAATTTCCATATCATCAACTTTAGCCACAAATTTTTCAGTGGCACCGGTTAAATAATCGCCAACGCCCCATAAAGCAAAAACCAGCGCTAAAAAAGCAACAATAATAATCCCCAGTATGCCTTTCGCTTTGTCGTGTATTGATTGCAACATATTTTGTAAAACCCTTTTATCTCGGCCCGCTGACCGCACTTTAATTATTTAGCGGTGAATGATACTAGAGTGCGGTGGCATGTAAAAGCAGATATGCGAATATTTGATTTATATTCGGGGATTTTTGAAACTACGGGATATTTTTATAAAATACTTGTTGCCGAATATGTAAGCGTTAGCTTTAGCTGACGACTAAATAAGTAACATTTAATGGTAGTGGTTCTTATCGAGGCTCTCGGCCATCTCATAAAATTATTATGGAAATAAAAAGACCCCGTAGCTTTCGCTACGGGGCCTTTTTATTTTATATGGCGGACCGGACGGGATTTGAACCCGCGACCTCCGGCGTGACAGGCCGGCATTCTAACCAGCTGAACTACCGGTCCAGTGGTGGGTGGTGAGGGAGTCGAACCCCCGACATTCGCCTTGTAAGGGCGACGCTCTACCAGCTGAGCTAACCACCCGCCATTTTGAAGCGGCGCTAGTTTACTGCATCTTTTAATGCTTTGCCAGGCTTAAATGCGGGAACGTTTGCCGCTTTAATCTGGATTTCTGCGCCAGTTTGTGGGTTACGGCCAACACGTGCTGCACGTTGACGAACTAAGAATGTACCAAAGCCAACAATCGTTACCTGATCGTTATCTTTTAAAGCACCTGAAACAGATGAAATCACTGCATCCAATGCACGGCCTGAATCTGCTTTTGATAAGCCTGAGTTTTCAGCAATAGCGTCAATCAATTCTGATTTATTCATTATTTATCCTAAATGTTTATGGTTATGGTTATGGTTATCTTAAAAATGAAACTGATGTTTCGGAAATAAATTTATTTTTTATAAAAGCCCGTATCTACCATCTTGTGACTTTTTTTAAGTGAGTCATGCCGCGGAGAAACTTCATATATCCTGAGTTTCAATTTACAGCACACCCCGTGCAACTGACATTGAATTTTTCTGGATAAAACTAGCGCAAACTTTATACCAGCCCTGAAAGGGCGGTGTCAACGGCTTTAAGCAAATATTGTCAAATTTTAAACAATTAATTTTGTGTCAAGCTCAAAAATGTAACTTTTGTCTGAAAGTTAATAAATATATTTGATAATTAACTTTATCAGTACATAAAAATATATTTTTATTCCAAAATAAAAAAACAAAAATAAAATGTTAATTTTATTAAAAATAAAGCCTATTTTTTATTCCATTTATTTTTAATAAAGATTAAATTTACTTAAAACCCCTACACAAAAAATTAATTTTTAAATTAGCCCCCCCCAAACGAAGCACTGACTTAGTGATGACGTAAATTGTCATCCTTCTTGGCCTTTTTTCTTTTTGTACTCGAAGCCGACGCTTTTTCTAATGGCGTGGGCACCGTTTGCAATGCAATCGCTAACACGTCATCTATCCACCGCACGGGTTTAATTTCTAACTTATCCAATACTGTTTTGGGGATATCGGCCAAGTCTTTTTCATTTTCGTGGGGAATAATAATGGTTTCAATTCCACCACGATGAGCAGCCAATAGCTTTTCTTTTAATCCACCAATCGGTAACACTTCACCACGCAAGGTTATTTCACCTGTCATTGCCACACTGGATTTAACGGGTATGCCTGTCATTGTCGAAACAATCGCGGTACACATGCCAATACCGGCACTTGGGCCATCTTTTGGCGTTGCCCCTTCAGGTACGTGAATATGAATATCTTTGTTTTCGTAAAAATCATTTTCCAAGCCCAACGATGCTGCGCGGCTTCTCACCACTGTCATTGCAGCATAAATTGATTCTTGCATTACATCGCCCAGTTGGCCGGTGAAAGTTTGCTTACCTTTGCCCGGCATTACTGCAGCTTCAATGCTTAATAATTCACCCCCCACCTCTGTCCATGCTAAGCCAGTTACTTGACCGACTTGATCATTATCTTCTGCTTTACCATATCTAAAACGCACAACGCCTAAATATTTTTCTAAATTTTTTGGTGTCACGATTACTTTTTTATCGCTAGAATTCATCAGCACATCTTTCACGACCTTACGACAAATTTTAGACATCTCACGCTCTAAGCTACGCACACCTGCTTCACGTGTGTAATAGCGCACCGTATCCATAATCGCTTCTTGCGTAACTTCTAGCTCATCACTATTAAGGCCATTATTTTCCATTTGCTTGGGTAGCAAATAGTTTTTAACGATATTCATTTTTTCATCTTCGGTATAACCGGGGATGCGAATCACTTCCATACGATCTAGCAATGGGCCGGGAATGTTCATGCTATTAGAGGTTGCAATAAACATTACATCCGACAAATCAAAATCCACTTCTAGATAGTGATCGCCAAAGGTATGATTTTGCTCTGGATCTAATACTTCCAGTAACGCAGAAGCGGGATCACCCCGAAAATCCTGCGCCATTTTATCTATTTCATCGAGTAAAAACAGCGGATTACGGGTGCCAACTTTGCTTAAATTTTGAATGACTTTACCCGGCAATGAACCAATATAAGTTCGACGATGACCGCGAATTTCGGCTTCATCACGCACACCACCCAGTGCCATGCGTGTAAATTTTCTGTTAGTGGCGCGAGCAATCGATTGACCCAATGATGTTTTACCCACACCCGGTGGCCCAACTAAACAGAGAATAGGCCCTTTGAGTTTTTTAACTCGCTGCTGTACGGCGAGGTATTCAAGAATACGTTCTTTAACTTTTTCTAAACCGTAATGGTCTTCATCTAAAATCTTTTGTGCTTCGCTAATATCTTTGGATATTTTGCTACGTTTTTTCCACGGACAACCCACCAAAGCATCAATATAATTTCGTACCACCGTCGCTTCCGCCGACATGGGTGACATCATTTTAAGTTTACTTAATTCTGAATTGGCTTTTTTCTTGGCTTCTGCACTTAAACCCGCCTTGGCGATTTTCTTTTCTAAATCTTCAATTTCATTGGGCGCTTCATCCAGATCACCGAGTTCTTTTTGAATGGCTTTCATTTGTTCATTCAAATAATACTCACGCTGACTTTTTTCCATTTGCTGCTTTACACGGCCACGAATACGTTTTTCGATTTGTAGCAAATCGATTTCCGCTTCAATCATACTCAGCAAATATTCCATGCGTTTTTTAACGTCGGCAATGCCCAGAATATTTTGCTTTTCTTCCACCTTCAACGACATGTGTGCCGCTATCGTATCGGATAAACGCGCCGGATCATCAATACCGCTTAATGAAGTTAAAATTTCAGGCGGTACTTTTTTATTGAGTTTTACGTACTGGTCAAACACACCCATAATTGAACGCGACAACACTTCCAACTCTCGGTCATCATCCGTACCGGTATTTTCAAGCAGGGTATAATCTGCAGTATAAAAAACTTCTTCGTCGTAAACTTTATCTACTTTAGCGCGGGTCGCACCTTCCACTAATACTTTAATCGTGCCATCGGGAAGTTTAAGTAACTGAAGAATCGTTGAAAGGGTACCAATGTCATGGATGTCTTTCATTGAGGGGTCATCTATTTCGGCACTTTTCTGTGCAACTAATAAAATTTGCTTGTCTTTAGACATGGCCGCATCAAGGGCTTGAATGGATTTTTCTCGCCCAACGAATAGTGGAATCACCATGTGGGGGTACACGACTACATCACGTAATGGCAGCACTGGGGTTTTCCCCGTATATGCATCGCTTGTCACTTCAATTTCGTTTTTGGTATCTGACACAAAATGTACCTCGAGTATGTAGGGGCAAAAATAGAAACCCACTGGTATTAGATATATAGAATCACATTGGGGCGGTATGTGATGCTTCAAGGCTGACTAATAAATATTTTTAATGATTAGCTGGGAGCTAATATAAAAAATTGATAGTTTATTTTAATATTTTATTTCTTATGTAAAGCCAAGTTGAGGTTCATCGGATTGAGCATAAAAAACTCAACCCGACTTTATTACCTTCAATCGGCGCTGGAAATTGCTTTAGGTGCTTCGTTATTTTCAAACACCATATAAGGCTTTGCATCACCATTTATAACGCTTTCATCGAGCACCACTTTAGAAACATTATCGAGAGAGGGTAATTCGTACATCGTTTCTAACAAGATATTTTCCAATATTGTGCGTAAGCCGCGAGCACCGGTTTTACGTTCCATGGCTTTTTTAGCAACAGCAGAAAGCGCATCTTCACGGAACTCAAGTTCACAATCTTCCATTTCAAACATTTTGGAATATTGTTTAGTTAATGCATTTTTAGGCTTGGTTAATATTGTAATTAGCGCGTCTTCATCCAGCTCTTCAAGCGTTGCCACCACGGGTAAACGCCCAACAAACTCTGGAATCAAACCATAACGAATTAAATCATCCGACTCTAAGCTTTTTAACAACTCGCCAGTGGATTTAGTATTTTCTTTGCCACGCACCTCAGCACCAAAGCCAATGCCACTTTTCTCTGAGCGATCACGGATAACTTGATCTAAGCCTGCAAAAGCACCACCACAAATAAATAGAATATTGGATGTATCAACCTGCAAAAATTCTTGCTGCGGATGTTTGCGCCCACCCTGTGGAGGCACAGATGCAACCGTACCTTCAATGAGTTTTAATAACGCCTGCTGCACACCTTCGCCGGATACGTCACGAGTAATAGATGGGTTGTCAGATTTACGTGAAATTTTATCTATTTCATCGATGTAAACAATGCCGGTTTGTGCTTTCTCAACATCGTAATCACATTTTTGCAGCAATTTTTGAATGATGTTTTCCACATCTTCACCCACATAACCGGCTTCAGTTAAGGTGGTTGCATCGGCAATAGTGAATGGTACATTGAGTAAACGCGCTAAGGTTTGCGCCAATAAGGTTTTACCCGAACCGGTGGGTCCAATTAGCATAATATTACTTTTAGATAATTCGACATCATCTTTTTTATACTTTACTTCCAAGCGCTTATAGTGATTATAAACCGCGACTGAAAGGACTTTTTTCGCCTGTGACTGACCAATAACATAGTCATCCAGAATTTCTTTAATTTCCTGAGGCTTAGGGAGTTTAGTGACGGATGAAGCCGCCTGCTCTTGCAGCTCTTCACTAATAATGTCATTGCATAATTCTACGCATTCATCGCAAACAAAAACGGATGGGCCGGCGATTAGCTTTTTAACTTCGTGCTGGCTCTTGCCACAAAATGAGCAATATAACAACTTGCCCGAATCTTCTTCTTTATTCTTGTCGTCACTCATGACGTTTCCTCATACTAGCCCGAAGCTGATAATTCATATATCTTTTCATAATTGCCCTTACATTAATAAAACAATATTAATAAAACGATTCATATAGTCACTTCGCACTTGGTTATATTTAGGGACAAACCCATATTTCACCTAATATGAAGCCCTATCAGGGGCAATCTAAAATTTATGTGTTAGTTTGTAACTTTTACAATATTAAGCTACAGCGTTAGTGTCTACCTTGCCAATTATTGCTTAAAGTTGCAAGGATATAATTAAAATGATTTATTGTTAAGTCATCACAACCTTATGATAAATAAGGAATATGTTGAATTTTGTACAAACTTTAGACAGCTATTTAACATTTACTTTTTGCTTTATTAGAAGATAGCTTACATTTTAATAAAAAACCGCCAATTGGCGGTTTTTTATTAAATGGAGACGTTTGGCCTATTTTCAAGCACTAAGCCAATATTCGTTTATTTTTCGCCTTTATCTTCTGCGCTGCGATCACGTAACACAGCATCAATCATGCCGTATTCAGCCGCCTCATCCGCACTCATAAAATTATCACGCTCAGTATCTTCACCAATTTTTTTCAAGGTTTGGCCAGTATGGTTCGCTAAAATCATATTTAAACGCTTACGCATTAATAAAATTTCACGGGCATGAATATCAATATCCGTCGCCTGCCCTTGAAAACCGCCCAATGGTTGGTGAATCATTACACGAGAATGGGGCAATGCATAACGCTTGCCTTCTGCGCCACCCGCCAACAATAATGCACCCATGCTAGCCGCTTGCCCGATGCAAAGTGTTGATACATCTGGCTTGATAAACTGCATGGTGTCATAAATCGCCATCCCCGCTGTTACCACGCCGCCCGGTGAATTAATGTAAATAGAAATATCTTTATCTGGATTTTCAGATTCCAAAAACAATAACTGAGCCACTATTAAGTTTGCCATGTGATCTTCTATTTGACCGACGATAAAAATAACTCGCTCTTTTAATAGTCTTGAATAAATATCGTAAGAACGTTCACCACGAGCCGTTTGCTCAACGACCATAGGAACTAAATTATTTTGCAGCTCCATAGCGCCTTTATTATTTTCTGATGTAATGATCATTCATTGTTCTCCGCGAACCGGTAGCGCAACATTTTTGTTGCAGATTATTTAATACTTAATTAGGGTGATTGTATGTGGTGAACGGATAAATACAAGTGGGCAAATAAAAAAAGCAGGCTAAAAGCCTGCTTTGTTTATTAAATACTTATCAACTGTTTATTTATTAAACAAATAAACCTTAGAATATATGGGTTTATGCTGGTGCTTGCGCTTCAGGATTTAATAAGTCATAAAAATCTTTAGGAGAATCGGTCACTTTTGCCTGCTCAACAATCCAGTCCACAACCATTTCTTCCATTACTAAAGCTTCAACGCCCTGCTTTAACTGTGGGTTACTATTGTAGTGATTAACCACTTCAGTTGGGTCTTCATAAGTTTGAGCAATATCATCAATCTTGGCAGTTACTTTATCCGCTTCTGGTCTAATTTCAGCTTTCTTAATAACTTCGCCCATCACTAAACCTAAACCGACACGACGTTTAGCTTCACCTTCAAATAATTCTTTTGGCAATGACATACCGCCCTGCAAGTTACCCGCTTCCATCATCTGCTTTTGCAAATTTTCAGCTTCTTGGTCAACTAAAGCTTTTGGAATTTGGATATCATTCGCTTCAAGCAATTTATCCATCACTTCTTTTTTCAGCACTTCCAGTAGCTTATTTTTTAATTCACGTTCCATATTGTTACGAATATCTGAACGCAATGTTTCAACAGAACCGTCTTCAACACCAAATGACTTGGCAAACTCTTCATCCACTTCTGGTACTTTAGGTGCTGCAACTGAGCTTACTTTCGTTTCAAATGTAGCTTTCTTGCCTTTTAAATTTTCTGCGTGGTAATCATCGGGAAATGTTACATCAAAAGAAAATTCTTCATCCGCAGACTTACCAATTAATGCTTCTTCAAAACCGGGAATCATGCTATTTGAGCCAATAACCACAGGCACAGAATCGGCTTGACCACCTTCAAACGATTCACCGTCTACCGAACCGTCGAAGCTAACAATCATCTGGTCGCCATCTTTCGATGCACGTTCAACCACATCGTAGTTGGTACGCTGCTTTAATAAAGTATCGATCATTTTATCAACATCAGCATCGACAACTTCAGCCGTGGTACGCTCAACTTCCAGCGAACTGCAATCTTTCAGCTCAATTTCAGGATAAACCTCAAATGTCGCGATGTACTCTAATGGCTTACCTGGCTCCATTGTTTTTGGCTCAATGGTAGGGTTGCCCGCAGGATTTAAAGACTCTTGAGTCACCGCATCACGCAAACTGGTTTGCATCACTTCGCCAATCACTTCCTGCATAACCGATGCGCTATATTGCTTTTTCACTACACTCAAAGGCACTTTACCGGGGCGGAAACCATCAATTTTAACCCGTGGACGCATTGAGTTAAGCCGGCTATCAACTTCTTTATCAATCGTTTCAGCGGGAATCTGAATAGTTAATTTACGTTCCAGACCTTCGCCTGATTCAACAGAAACTTGCATAGTAACCTCGGTTTTTACCTGTCTAGTCTAATTTAACCCTAAATAAAACTGGGCTGTATATTATGACTATATATTAAGAGTGATTAAATATAAAAAACTGAATCACCGCACATGCTTTTATATAAAACATGTGCCGGCCACTCAAAAAATAAAGGGAAGCATAAATTAAGCTTCCCTTTATTAAAGATGGTGCGAGCGGAGAGACTCGAACTCTCACGTCTTTCAACACCAGAACCTAAATCTGGCGCGTATACCAATTTCGCCACGCTCGCGTAAGGCGCCGTATTATATAACAAAATACCGGCTTGTGAAGTTATTTATGTTTTATTTTTAGATTGATGACTCGGATGATGATTTAGGTGGCTTTTTTGAATAGTGTCGGCGCATAAATATTTTCAAGCCGGTTAACGCCTGCTGTTGTACTTTGCGCTTTAAATAGCCCGACCACCCCAGCGCCACTCCAACAGGGCCTAATGCCATGCGGCTCCAGCGCCAAAAACTAAAATGATCCGAATGCCGTACAATTTTACCATGCGCAAATTGAAACTCCGCAAAAATCACATTTTGCACTTTGCGGCCAGTTTTAGAAAAAGTGTAGCTGGCCTGCCAACGCGCAGAACCGTGGGTATCATCGGCCTGCACATCACTAAAACTTAATTCAAAATCCTGCGCTCGGCTGCACAGCATCTGCCACATAGCCCCCGCTTCATCGCCGTTTAAATCAGTAAACGCGGGATCAGAAAAATGAATATTTTCAGCATAACATTGCCGCATACTCTGCCAATCGAGTTTTTGAAAGGCGCTGTAAAAATCATCTATTAACTGTTCATTTGAATTCATAACTGAATACTACATTAAGCCAGTCATATTTTTAATCTAAATATGCTAATGTCCATTTCCATGACCACTGCCAAAAAAAATCAATCGTTAGTCATTGCGCCCACCCAACATTTTTGCGATAGCTTAGCAAAAAATATTTTAGCGGCACATCAAAAACAGCTGCCTAATTTAAACCACATTAATATATTTTTACCGAATGCGCAGGCAGTTCAACAAATGCGCCATAGTTTAATTAACGCTTCTCAACAACCAATATTGGGTGGATTTATTGGCAGCTTGTCGGAGTGGTTAAATCAAAATATTATCCCCGCCGATATCTCAAAAAAACATATAAATCAATCCAGCCGCCAATTATTATTAATTGAAGCACTACAACATCACCATCAATTATTTAAATCTGAAAATCACTGGCAAATTTGCGATAGTCTGTTGGAATTATTTGACGAGTTAAGCCTAAGCCAACACCAATGGCTAAGTGAAGATACGCCAATATGGATTGAAAAATTACGCGAGGCTTACCAAGCAAATGAAGATATTTCTCACCTCAATGCAGAAGCCAAAATTATCCAAACACTCTGGCAAGCGTGGCAACAACAACTTAATGCATTAAATATAGAAGATGATAGCGGCCGACTTAAACAGCGTTTATTAACCAACATTTCTGAACCATTAACCAAGCAATGTTTTTATATTGTTGGCACAGAACAACTCACCTCACTAGAGCAAGCATGGTGTGAAAAGTTATCACAAATTGCTCACGTTGTATTTGTATCTCAAGAAATTTCGGCCGATAATAATACCAATTATAATTTAAACTTACTGCAACATGTTTTCTCACAGGACAATAATTTATATTCACGCGCACAATACTATAACGAAAAAAACCAAGACAGTTTTTTAAATAACATAAAGCTCTTCGATGCACAAAGTGCCGAGCAAGAAACTCAAGCTGTTGATTTAAAAATTCGAATGAGCTTATTAAATGGCAGTAATAATATTGCTGTTATCACCGAAAATAGAAAACTCGCTCGTCGCTTACGCGCCCTTTTAGAGCGTGCCGATATTAACATTCAAGACACCGCCGGTTGGGCATTGGCCACCACCAGCGCCGCCACTATTTTAGAGCGCTGGCTAGAATGCATAGAGCAAGATTTTGCTTACCAGCCATTACTAGATTTATTAAAATCACCGTTTTTTTGTAATGCCGAAAACTCGCCGCAACATCTAAATTTAATTTATCGTTTTGAACAAGATATTGTTTTGCATGAAAACATTGCAAACAATATTCAGCGCTATCAAAGCGCCATTAAAAACCGCAGCGATCGCTTAAATATAAATAATACAAAAACCGCCGAACAACTCACAAACTTGCTGGAAAAAATTCAGCAGGCCGCCGAAAAATTACAGACTCTTTTTCAAGCCAATCAATCTAATACACCCGATGTATGGATGGATTATTTTATTAGCAGCATAAAACAGCTAGACATTTACCCACAACTCTCAAACGATATTGCAGGGCAACGCGTGCAGGAAGAACTCGAAAAACTCTGCCAAGCCCACGCAACCGCAACCCCACAAATGAGCTGGCTAGATTTTCGCACTTGGATTGGCAGCACCTTAGAACGCGAGCAATTTAAACCACAGGGTCAAGCCTCAGTGGTTAAAATTATGAATTTACAACAAGCACAATATTGTCAGTTCGACACCTTAATTATTGCCGGTGCAAATATGAAATCTTTTCCCGGCAGCGCGAGTTTGCACCCATTCTTTAATCAATCGGTTCGCCAAGCATTAAAACTTAAAAACTGGCAACAAAATAAGCAGCACAGTTTTAATCAATTTCAACAATTATTAATGGCCGCTAATGATATTTTAATTACTTGGCAGGCTGAAAAAAATGGCGAATGGATGTCGGTGTCATCATGGGTGAGTTCATTGCAAAACTTTAGTCAGCTCGCATTTAAGCAAACATTGCGCGATGATTATTTAGATACACTGTTAAGTGAACTTCACCCTATTACTAATCGGAATGAAGACTTAATTGATAACATAGAAAATATTAGCCAAGCACAACCTGTCATTAATTCCGAACTGACACCCAGCATATTTTCAGCATCTCGACACCAGCGCTTAATTGATTGTCCATATAAGTTTTTCGCCGCGGATGTTTTAAAACTAAAACCGTTAGAACAAATTAGTTTAGAGCTATTAAAAAGTGAATACGGTGAAAAAGTGCATTTGATTTTACATGCATTTCACCAACAGCACGACAAACTCCCCGCCCCCTTTAACGAAACCTTAACCCAAAACAATAAAGCACAGGCTTTGGCGCATATTAAAAATTTATCGAAAATTGTTTTTAACTCTAAAATCGAAGACTCCATTCAACATCGAGGTTGGTTAGATCGGTGGATGGACACTGCCGAATCTTATATTGACTGGCAGATTCAGCGCCAACTGGAATGGCGTATTTACAAACTGGAAGAAATGGCCGAGAAAAATTTAAACGCCGAATCAAAACTCATTGGCAGGCTTGATCGCATTGATAAGCAGGCTCAAAATATTTCAATTATTGATTATAAAACCGGCAGCACCGCACGCCAAAAAGACATTAATCTAGGCGAAAACATTCAGCTCACCAGCTATGCCGCCCTAATGGAAGATGTGTGCAATGTTATTTATTTAAAACTAGATAAAGGTGAAACAAAAATTGCTGGTGTTTTAGAAGGCGATGACTTAAGCAACTTAAAAACGGATGTTTTACAGCGTTTAGAAACCGTTATTTCTGAAATAAAATCATCCCAGCCTTTACCGTCTTGGGGCGACACTAAAACCTGTGGCTATTGTGATATGAGTGGTTTATGTCGCAAGCAAATGTGGCAAGTAATGACTTAAATATATTTTTACAACAGCCCATCAAAAAAACCATAACCGGATTTTGTTAATGCCACAGAAACAATAAAAGCAAACACCAGCAACCCCATCAGCCACGCAGTAAAACGCACGTTAATAGAGCGGCCATATTTTAAAGCCACCATGCCTAGCGCAATATAAATTAGCAGCGCAACAACTTTCACTTGCAGCCAAGCATAATCTAAAACAGACCACTGATATAAATACAGCATAAATAAGGCCGTGCTTAATAATACAGTATCAATTACATGGGGCAGTATTTTTAACCACTTTTTATTTAACCAATCAGAACCGAAAAACGTTCCTATTCCGCGTATAAAAAAACCACAAAAAGATAACGCCGCAAATGTGATGTGAGTGAATTTTAAATATTCCATCTCAAGCTTATCTGTTAACCTGAAAATTTATTTAGCAATGTACGCAGTGTGTGTTTTCTAGCTTCATCAACAAAACTTGCATCGATACTGTTTATAACTAATTGCTTCGCCTGCGATTGAGTTAAATTTAAAAACGCTGCCAATGCAATAAAATTTTCAGTCATATACCCACCAAAATATGCTGGGTCATCCGAATTAACCGTTACGCAAATACCCTGCTCCAACATTATAAGAATATTATGTTTAGACATATCATCAAACACACACAGTTTAGTATTGGATAGCGGGCAAACAGTCAGTGGAATTTTATTTTTTTTAAGATGCAGCATAAGCGCATCGTCTTCAATCGCACGCACGCCATGATCTATTCGTGACACTTGCAAATCATTTAGCGCAGTCCAAATATATTCTGGCGGCCCTTCTTCACCCGCATGTGCCACTGTTAGTAATCCCAAATCTCTCGCCGCAGCAAACACCCGACTAAACTTTTCCGGTGGATGCCCCTGCTCTGAGCTATCTAATCCCACCGCGATAATTTTATCTAAAAATGGCTGTGCTTGTTTTAAAGTTTCAAATGCAGCATCTTCACTCAGGTGGCGTAAAAAACACATAATCAACTGACTGCTAATTTGCAACTGCTGCTCGCCATCTTTTAATGCGCGAGATATTCCATTAATAACAGTTTCAAATGTAATACCACGATCAGTATGTGTTTGCGGGTCAAAAAACGGCTCGACATGCATCACATTTTGCTGCTGACATTTTTTAAGATAAGCCCAGGTTAAATCATAATAATCCTGTTCGGTTTGTAATACATTTGCACCCTGATAATAAATATCTAAAAAATCCTGAAGATTACTAAACTCGTAAGCATTGCGAATTTCATCTACTGATGAGAAAGGTAATTCAATATTATTACGTTGTGCCAGCTCAAACATAAGCTCGGGTTCAAGGCTACCTTCAAGATGTAGATGCAATTCTATTTTAGGTAAATCATTTAACCAATTATTTGTTAGCACAGACGTTTGTACTCCTGAATTAATTTATAGTTATTTTCAGCGCTGTCCCGTTAATTTTATATTTTTATCATCCCCACAAGCTTATCTATTATCTATATAGCGTATTGATTTGCAATTTAAAACTAAGCGCTAAAATATTAGCTGAGGCTTGTATTTGCTTGTCTATACTTAACAATAAAATACTTTTCACTTATTAATTAAACAGGTTTAATTATGTAAATATTACTGATTGATGATCACGCACTATTTCGCGAAGGGCTGGTGCTGATTATGCAAAAACTCGATGACGATGTACAAATCAGTGAGCTTCTAAAAACTGAATTCTGCCAGCAGTGGCGTATGGTCGGACAGTCGATCCCATCGTTGATCGTGCAGACGCTGGCATTGCACGATGTCGAGTCCACGAACATAAATACGGTCCATCGATAATAGCGGCAGTGCCGATGGAAAGGTTCGCGCATAGGCACCGCCAGTACTTTTAAACACTTCCCTGACACCCAGCCCCTGATGCAGATAACGCTCAGCTCGAGCACGCCAGTCATTGAAGTCGCCGCCGATAATCAGCGCTTCATCCATCGGGACGTGGCTACTGATACGGTCGGCCAGAGTCGAAAGCTGTGAGGCTCTTTCATGCTCGAACAGTCCCAGATGAACGCAGATAATATGAATTTTCTGTTCAATGCTGGGCAACTCGATAATGCCGTGTAACAGGCTGCGGCTGGCTGTACGCATAAAGGAAACATCAATATTTTCCCAGCTGATAAACGGGTATTTACTCAGAATAGCGTTACCGTGATTACCCGATTCATAAATGGCGTTTTTAGCATAGGCATGATTCTGCCAGATCTGATCTGCGAGAAATTCAAACTGCCGATTGTTCGGCCAATCATCAAAACGCTTTTTAGAAATAGTGCGCTCACCGTGTACTTCTTGCAGCAGTAGCACATCGGCATCAACATCACGCAGGGATTGCTTGATATCATGCAGAGTAAAACGACGATTGCCGGTACTGAACCCTTTATGTATATTGTAAGTTAGAATTTTAATTGACGTTTCAGACATGCGTTTTCCAAACTATCCCACCCCATTTTTCATTTCTCATAATACGGGGATACAGGTTACGAGATTACGTGTATTAACTATCGAATGCTTATGCGCTAACGACCATGAGATATAATGCTAGCTGAGCCAACCACACTTCTTTTGTTGATTATAATCGCAAATGGCGCGCCAATATTAATTCGTTGGCTATTAAGTGACAGATTTAATCTCGCCGTCGACTTCGGCCAAAAACTGGCAGACGATAACCGGCTATTCGGCTCATCTAAAACATGGCGCGGAATTTTGGCCGCCCTGTTTGCCACTGGCATCGCCGCGTGGCTATTGGGCTACTCGCCGCAAATCGGGTTGCAGGTGGCAAGCTACGCGGTGCTCGGTGATCTGGCGTCCAGTTTTGCAAAGCGCCGGCTGTCGATGCAACCGAGTAGTATGGCGCCTCTGCTCGACCAAGTGCCCGAATCACTTTTTCCCGCATTGATGATGCAGCACACCTTCAAACTCGATTTACTGTCAGTGATAATGCTGGTATTGACCTTCATCATAATTGAGCTCACGCTTTCACATATACTCTATAAATGGGGGATACGTAAACGCCCCTATTGATGACTTTTAACCATACTCTAGAGGTAACAGAATATGGAGCAAGACGAAAAAATAGTCAACCTGCCGAATCTGGTCAGCTTCATCAGGATATTGATGGCACCGGTATTGTTTTATTTTGCATTCACCCAGCAACCGTACTGGTTTATCGCCATATTGCTGTTTGCAGAATTCACTGATGTGCTCGACGGTTTTCTTGCCAGAACATTAAACCAAGTAACAAAGATGGGGTCGCACCTCGACAGCTGGGGTGACTTTGTTATTTATTCAACAATTGCTATCTGCGCATGGATATTATGGCCGGATATTTTGCAGCGCGAACTGCTTTATTTTGTTGTTATCGTATCCTGCTTCGTGCTGCCTGCACTGCTCGGTTTCATCAAATTTCACCGTTTTACCAGCTATCACACCTGGAGCGTTAAATTAGCAGTTGCGGTAACCGTCATCGCTTACTTGTTACTTTTTTCCGGTCTGCTCGACTGGCCTTTTCGGGTAGCCGCGCTATTCTGTTTATATGCAGCGATCGAAGAGATCGCCATCACGTTACTGATCCAGAACGAACACGTTGATGTGAGAACAGTTTGGCAAGCAATGAGATATCGCAAGAAATATCGCCAAGAATATAACAGGTAAAATTAAACATCTCCCATAATTACAAAACACTTTGATTAACTCTAAGCCTCCAATTCTTATACTTTAATTTACGACCGACCCGTTAACTTTTTAAAAACATTAACTATAGACCTGATATGAATGACACTTACCTTAAGCCTAAACAAAGTAGGCGTTATCGGTAACTCACGCTTCTGATATTGCATAAGTAAGTGCCATTAAGGTCAGATATAGCGATCTCTGACCATGCAGAAAATAACAAATACCTTCTTCGTCATCTCCGAATGTTTTTATCGAAGATCCAGTGACTTTAAATGCTGTAAAGTCACCGGATCTCCTACACAAGCATTCGGGAATAACGGCGTTTAAGTTAACAGGAAACTAATGACTTTAATTATGAGTGCGGTGTTTATTAAACGCCAAGCGATAATTTTGGCTATTGTGAAATAATGAAAAAATTAAATTGGACGTTTCAGATCGACAGCTACAGAATCTAAAATTTAATGATCAACTGAACTTAATTATGCTCGACGTGTCGGATAGGAACTCGCGATAATTGTCGGCTGGGTACGTCAACAAGCGTAAAAAAATAGCGCTTACATGGGGGAATTACAATCTTGAAAAGTTACACACTACAAATGCTTACCAGTCACAAATTAACTATGAAAAATATTTAAATAAAATATTTGATAGGACTTGTGACCACTACAGTACACACTTTTGGGTAACTCCATTATTAATAATTCTATTTAGGCGTAAATAACTAATATTCATATTACGCTATAAAAAATAATCATATGAAGAATTAAATGCTAAAACGAATAATCAGAAAAATAATGAAACTTAATAAAATTAAATGGCGAAATGAATATGATCACATGCTGAAGTTAGATACTACCAAAGAAAAATTCAGTTTTATATACCAAAAAAATCTTTGGCGAAATACTGAAAGTTTAAGCGGATCAGGTTCAACATTAAAATACACAAAAAATATCCGAAAGTCTCTCCCTGAGGTTATATCAAAATATAAGATAAGCAGTGTTTTTGATGCCCCCTGCGGGGACTTCAACTGGATGAAACATGCATTAAAAACATTTGACGTGCATTATACGGGAGGAGATATTGTTGATGATTTAATAAAGGATAACAATAAAAAATATTCTAAAAACAACATTAATTTTATATCTATAAACCTCATTAATGATAGTTTTCCAAAGTCAGATATGATGTTGTGTCGAGACTGTCTTTTCCATATGTCATATAAAGATACTTTAGAAATATTAAAAAATTTCATAGCATCAGACACTAAATTTTTATTTACAACAACATATAATAAATCGGATGATTTTATAAATGAGGATATTGTAACAGGAAACTTTAGAAACATTGATTTAACTAAGCCTCCATTCAACTTTCCTTCAAATCCAATTTGCAGTATCTTTGATGGGCAAAAAGATACTTTAGATCGTCATATCTCTCTTTGGGACAAAGAACAAATAATAACTGCAGTTGATTTAATGACTCAAAATTTACATTAATAATAAGCCCAGCAATCTAAATATTTAGCTGATATTTGGAAACAAATAAAAGAGCGCGAAACTCTTTAAAAAACTTAACTTTTGATCTCTGAGTTAAAAAATTTAAATTCCCCTCACTGCAATAACGCTATCAACGCAGCTTCATCTAACATTTCAACACCCAGTTGTTCTGCCTTCGTAGCTTTTGAACCTGCATTATCGCCCACCACAACATAACTGGTTTTTTTCGACACACTGCTAGTGACTTTTGCGCCTCTTGCCAATAATGCTTTTTTAGCTTCATCGCGAGTCATTTCTACAAGTGTCCCCGTGATTACAAAAGTTTTACCTTCAAGGGTTTGTTCTTCTTTTGCTACGGCGTCAATTACATCCCAATGAATTCCCGATGCTAATAATTTTTCTATTACTTCTAAATTATGCGGCTGCTTAAAAAAACGTACAATATGTGCCGCCACAATTGGCCCCACATCATCAACCTGTTGCAGTGTTTCTTCATCAGCAAATTTAATTGCTTTTAACGAAGTGAAATATTGCGCTAATGATCTTGCCGTCGCCTCGCCCACTTCACGAATCCCCAACGCATAAATAAATCGATTTAAACTGGTATGCTTTGATTTTTCTAACGATGCGATTAAATTACTCGCCGACTTTTCTGCCATCCGCTCAAGATCAATTATTTTATCGACCGTTAACGTAAACAAATCCGCCATCGTTTCGATGCAATTTTCATCAACTAACTGCTCAACTAATTTATCACCTAGGCCATCCACACCCATTAGAAAACAGTGCCAGAGAATGAGAAGAACGTGGCGGCATAATTTTAAACTTTAGGCGACAACTGTCTTAAAATACGCCGAAGTGGACACTTAGATACTAGTCATTATTTATGCTCTTTATATCTCTTGACAATCTACCGTTGACGTAAGATACTACATCTAACGTCAACGGTAGATATAGGAGGGAAGATATGAATTTACCAGAAGTGCTTATTCATGTGAGTGATAAGCCTAATGAATCCGAAAAAAATGAGTTAGTTGAACAGCTCAGAGAGCTGGACGGTGTTATTGCTCCTCGATTCAGCCAAGAAAAAGAACATTTACTCTTTGTGTCATATAACTCAGACACACTTAACGCGACAAAACTGCTAGATAAGGTTAAGGAAAGTGGGTTCAAAGCTCAGCTTGTAGGTTTATAAATGACAACTGATTATTTTAAAATCGGTGAAGTTGCCGAAAGACTTAATACAACAGTACGTGCTATTAGATACTATGAAGAGGAAGGTCTTCTTGTGCCTCATAGGACTGAAGGCGGTACTCGATTATATTCGGAGCAACATATTGACCGCTTAAAAGCAATTCTCCACCTTGCTGATAACGGGTTCTCTCTTGAAGTTATTGGCTTAATAGGAAATACAAGAAAAACGTGTGCAACAGGGGATGAAGGTAGTAAAAAAATATCAGACATTATTGATAGCGCAATAACTGACGTTGAAGAAAAAATCGTTGGTCTAAATGCACTTAAAGCTGAGTTAAATGCTGCAAAGAAATTGATTAAAAAATGCAATGGCTGCATTAATGCGCCATCCAGCCAGGATTGTCCAGATTGCCCCGTTAATAAAAACCTTAAAAAGATAGAAGTTCTTAATTTGGTTTGGGAATAGGTGAAATATGTTGCTCTCAAGCTCGGGTAATAAGTCGTTTCGCAATGTAACACAGTATCCATCAGATCTACTCCAGCAGGTTAATGGTAGCGTACAGGTTCCGGTTACATACAAAAAGGTGTGGAATGATGGTTTTGGCGCCAGAGGCTGGAAGATTAATGCCACGATAGGAGATCCACAGATTATTGCCAGCACAAGGGAGACAGGTCAAAGAATTAATACCTCCGTTTTTATTCACGATATCTTAGACCACTTTCTTTCTGGTTTTGGGGTAAGCGGGCATAGGAGTGAAGCGATGGCTCTTATTCAGCTATCAAAACGGACAGGTTCAAATCCAAGGCCTGATTATGAGCAATTAGTTAGGGAAGACATTTTAAATGGCATGGTAAATGGTGAAAATTTCAGCGATTTCTTACCCACTAACCTTATATCAATGATACCTGAACATTCAGGGATGACAGATAAAGAGATGATGGTGTACTTAAAGGAAAGGCTAGGGGAAACAGATTTAATTAAAACCTTGGTAGATAATTTTTTCAAGTTAGGTGAGCTCGGTGAAAACCACGCCGATGAAAGCTGGAAGATGCTAGGGCTGGATACGAAAAAGAGAACAAATATTGGCCTTTCTTTGCAGACCCTTCTTGAGGTAATTGATCGAACTGTAGAGAAATTGGGAATTAAAGAGCTTTACGGGACAATCAGCATTAATAATAGGTATGTAACTTTTAATATGCGAGAAGACGACATAATTAATTCGATTGAAGGTTATCGAGTCACTATTGCCTAGTATATAAAGCATAACCAATGTCTAAATCAATTATTACTTATTGGAACCAATAGACCCTTTGCTATGGCTGCATAACTCAAACGTTAATGTCCGCTATTTATAAGATTTCTGTTATCAGAAAAAATTGCTCAATATCGCTTACTGATTGGAAGCGACTATGTATTAATGTCCATGCAACTTTTCCTGTAACCAGACTTTAATCAATGATTGATAAGGTACATCGCGAGCGTGCGCAGCAGATTTTATAGAATCCAGAAGGTGTTGCGGAAGACGAAGCGAGATTGTTTTTGTAGTTGGTTTCAGATTGGGCATAACTACATTGTTCGCCTTATTCCAGTCGAGGTAGTCTGAGGAATCATTCTGCTCCCAAAAAAGTTGCTCCTCTTTTTCATTAGCAAACGGTGGTATCGTTTTAAGTTGCTTTTTCATAAATTACTCGCTCTTTTTTGTGCATGTCTCTCGCTGAAATTATGCGTATTTTTTTTCCAGTCTGACGCAGGGTGAAAGTTATATGTAACAGTCGATTTTCGTCTGACTTTCCTAATGCATGAAATCGTGGCTCTCGATTACTATGCTTGGAGTCCTCCAGTACCAATAATGGCGCATTGAAAAAAACCTGTTCTGCTTCAGCCATAGAAACGTTGTGTTTTTCGTTCTTTCGAGCGTTTCCTTCGTCCCAATCAAATCCTGTGATGTCCGTTAAATTAGTCATTTATGTATATTATAGTAATATACGGATAAAATGCAATCTCTAGATCAGAGAGATTGAAATTAGTTCTACCTTGAATGTCTCCTTTGAAGAATTCTTCGGCGAGAGCGGCAAGTGTGCAAGTGACCGCTTATGATTGGTTTGAGTCCTTTCATCTTCATGCTAATTTGTAAGGTTTAGTACGGAGCTATTTTATAATCTGTCAGATCAGGTTTGAGTCACTACACTTTAGTATGTTAACACCAGGCGACTTTGTCGTACCTTAATTACCAAGCGATTTTGTCGCAAGTAACTACCAAGGGAAATTGACGGATCTACTTAATCAGTGATTCTCTAAATATTCTATTTTGAATATTGGGGAGTGCAGAGGATGATTATTATGGATTCCAAAGCTCAACTTACCGTTGATATTATTGCTAAAGTTTCAGAGCGGAAAATGAGTATTATTAATGCTGCTAAATTACTCAATAAATCTCGCAGAACCATTGAACGATACCTTCAAAAATATCAAAAAATCGGGATTCAATTCGTTGTTCATCAAAACAGTGGAAAGTCTCCAATCAATAAGACATCGGATACTGTTAAACGAGCGGTGCAGGCACTTATCAAGGAAAAGTATTTCGATGTGAATCTTGCCCACCTCAAGGAGCTGTTAGACGACAATGAACAGATCCAGGTCAAACGAGAGACATTAAGAAGCTGGGATGAGATAGGTGAGGTTTACCTTAACCCGGAGAATGAGAAGAACGTGGCGGCATAATTTTAAACTTTAGGCGACAACTGTCTTGAAATACGCCGGTATTAACCCTTAACTCATAAGAGAGCATGCTACTCGGTCTGTAGCCGTACCCCTTAAACACGGTCTTAGAGCCCATAACTACACACAACGCCTAGTTTACATAATCATCAATAACTACAGTATGAGTCTAACTATTGACAACTTTATAAACTTATAGTTTACTAAAACACATATAGTGACACTTTAGGTTTAACTATGAGTAAAAAGATAAACCAGCTAATTAATAGTACAGCCCCAGGAGCCATCATCCTCCAGGCCTGGCTTACAGAGAATGGTATAAGCCCATCTTTAGCCCAAAAATATACTCAAAGTGAGTGGCTGGTTAAGCTGCGAGCGGGGGTTTATGTCCGTCCAGGTCGTAAGACAAGCTGGTGTGACGCGGTTTACAGTTTAAAGCACCAGCTTAGGGTAGATGCACACTTGGCCGGGCTTACAAGCCTACAGCAACAAGGCAAAGCGCATTACCTACAACTTAACGATAATGACGTATGGATAAGCACCAAAAACAAAGCCGCCATACCGACTTGGTTTAAAGCCTTCCCAAATACCCACAAAGATCTCAACCAATGGGTGCTTATATCACAAAGCAAGCTCAGCAATATCAACGATGCAGATATCGTCACGTTAAACGTGAATGGTGTAGAACTAGAAGCAAGTAACACGGAACTAGCCGCTTTTGAACTACTTGAATCCATGCCTAAACAGATATCATTTGAGTATGCAGCTGAACTCTTTCAGGGGCTCGTTAACCTCAGCCCTAAGAAAGTAATGTCACTATTGCAACGTAGTAGCTCTGTACAAACGAACAGACTGTATCTATTTCTTGCTCACTACTACAAACACCCCTGGGTTAAACGCATAGATGAATCCACTATCAACCTGGGCACAGGTAAACGGCAAGTTGTTAAAGGCGGTAAGCTTGATACAAAATATAACATCACGGTTCCCGATCAATTTGTATTAAGCCGCAATGAACATGGATAGAAAATCGCCCTACTACAAACAAGTATCACTGTTAATTCAGGCACTGCCCTTCGTGGCGAAGGAAACCTGCTTTGCTTTAAAGGGCGGTACGGCAATTAATCTGTTCGTACATGAATTACCCCGCTTATCTGTTGATATTGATTTAGTGTACTTACCATTGGATGAACGCACGAAAGCATTACACGACATGAGAGCCTCACTTAGACGAATAGCTGATGAGCTCAATAAAATAGCAGGGCTTAATGCGACGCTGCAGGAGAACAATGATGATGAGATGCGAATCATCATAAACTCAGACAGTGCACAAATTAAAATTGAAGCATCACCCGTTGCTAGGGGCACACTACTTCCAACCATCGAAATGGATGTTACGGATCGTGTTGAAGATGAATTTGGCTTTGCATCCATACATGTCGTTTCTATACCCGATCTCTATGGAGGAAAGCTGTGTGCTGCACTAGATAGACAGCATCCCCGTGACTTATTCGATGTTAAATATTTAATGGACCGACAAGAGATTGATCGTGATATCTTTGATGGTTTCATAACCTACTTACTCAGTCACAACCGCCCTATTTCCGAACTGCTAAATCCTAAATGGAAAGACATTACTGATATTTATAACAATGAATTTTTAGGTATGACGTTTAAAACCATTAGTCTTGAAGAATTAGATGCCATACGTGACATTGCGCTAAACGCGTTAAAATCCCATTTTACACAACGAGATTTCGATTTTTTAATTTCATTTAAACAAGGCACCCCTGACTGGAACTTAGCAGCCTATAAAAACATTCAAAACTTGCCCGCTGTAAAATGGAAATTATTGAATATTCAAAAAATGCAAAAAGACAAACATGATGCTTCAATAAAACAACTCGAAGCTGTTATGAAGCATTGGCTTTAGTATCATATTACAGGCTATTTATAGTCCCTTAAAAACCCACTTATGTTAAAAGCGCTTAACATAAGAGTATTTTCCAATTAACAAATGAGTCTGAAATAGCCCAAACCACTCATCCGGTTTTAGGGTGCTTGAAAATCAAACTAAATAGCTTTTTTCTCGCTTTTTGTAGCTCACTCGCGGCTTTATTATCACTTATTTTCAGTGCATATTCATCCAGTATTTCAAAGCTGATTTCTGGCTTGAGATATTGCCCTGCATCAGCCAGTGATTTTAATTTATCGTAGGGCGTCATCATGTCTTCATAGCAATAGATTTTACGTTGCTTACCTTTGTTATTCGTTATTGTCTTTGGAAAGAAGCAAGGTCGGTGATAATTGATGTAAGGGTTTAAATATTTTCGGTTGAATGCATTAATTTCAGTCGCCCATCGCTGCGGAATATGTTCATAGCCAAATATTTTTCTGATCACAGATGCATTTTTACTTTCCGCTAAGGCGTTATCATTAGAGTGCCTTGATCGAGACTTGGTAAACTCAACAAAGAGCTTTTGAAGCAATTGGGCGACGCGATGATTAATATACTCAGAACCATTATCACTGTGAAAACCGAGTATGGTAAACGGGAATGACGCGAGCATTTGTTTGAGTACAGGCATCAAATATTGTTCACTGATTTTTTCGACGGAGCAGACAATTTCAAACTGCGTAATTTCATCAACGGCATTGATATGATAGACGCCTTTCACTTTATCAAGATCGCCTTGATGCACTGTATCAAGGCGAATATAACCTGGCTTCCCCTCAGGAGCAGGCTTTCTTCTTTCGCCAATAGCGACTTTGAGAGCCTGTGTTTTTGTAAAAGTTCGACGCTGTTTTTTATAATGCTCTGAGTCTCTCAGATTATACAGGTGGGAAATGGATAATTCAGATAAACGTTTATAGTTTTCGTCATCAAATACCGTAAAAGCACGTTCACAAACCTTCTTAACCGCTTGGCCGCATGGCGTATCATGTAGTGCATCTGTTTTGGCCAGCAGAACAATATCCTGGTTGCTGTACTTTTTTGCAAAACCATTACTGCGACAGGGTGACCAGTTGATTTTACCTGTATTGGTGTATTTTTGAATCAGCCTCGTCAATTGTTGGCGAGAGTAGCCCGTCATTTTTATCAGGTATCGAATGACGATGCCTTTGTCTTTTTTAGGCAGGCTCATATAGTTAAATTTAACCAGGGTTTTACGGACAAAATCGTAACGTTCTGATTTAGTGCCTAGCACCGCAAAAGCGGCCAGTTGATTACCTTCAAGAAAGGCTTGTAATGCCTCAATCGTCTTTAAGTTCGTCGTTGTCATAATCGTTCTCATATGAGGATTATGAGCAATTTTGACTATTTCAGACTCATTTCATGCTGGAAATACGTCTCGTGTTCAGACTCAGTTCATATTGGACAAGGCTGAAATTGGAAACCTGCACTGAATCGGTTTATGATTGAGTTTGAAGAACGTTTAACGGATTATATTTAACAATGGCAGTTACACAGAATTATTTACACCCTCAATTTACATTAATAATAAGCCCAGCAATCTAAATATTTAGCTGTTATTTGGAAACAAATAAAAGAGCGCGAAACTCTTTAACAAACTTAACTTTTGATCTCTGAGTTAAAAAATTTAAATCCCCCTCACTGCAATAACGCTATCAACGCTGCTTCATCTAACATTTCAACACCCAGTTGTTCTGCCTTCGTAGCTTTTGAACCTGCATTATCGCCCACCACAACATAACTGGTTTTTTTCGACACACTGCTAGTGACTTTTGCGCCTCTTGCCAATAATGCTTTTTTAGCTTCATCGCGAGTCATTTCTACAAGTGTCCCCGTGATTACAAAAGTTTTACCTTCAAGGGTTTGTTCTTCTTTTGCTACGGCGTCAATTACATCCCAATGAATTCCCGATGCTAATAATTTTTCTATTACTTCTAAATTATGCGGCTGCTTAAAAAAACGTACAATATGTGCCGCCACAATTGGCCCCACATCATCAACCTGTTGCAGTGTTTCTTCATCAGCAAATTTAATTGCTTTTAACGAAGTGAAATATTGCGCTAATGATCTTGCCGTCGCCTCGCCCACTTCACGAATCCCCAACGCATAAATAAATCGATTTAAACTGGTATGCTTTGATTTTTCTAACGATGCGATTAAATTACTCGCCGACTTTTCTGCCATCCGCTCAAGATCAATTATTTTATCGACCGTTAACGTAAACAAATCCGCCATCGTTTCGATGCAATTTTCATCAACTAACTGCTCAACTAATTTATCACCCAGGCCATCCACATCCATCGCCTTGCGCGATGCAAAATGTTTAATCGCTTCTTTGCGTTGTGCACTACAAAATAATCCACCGCTGCAACGCGCAATTGCTTCGCCTTCTTCCTGTTCGATTTCAGATCCGCAAACTGGGCATGCTGAAGGTAATAATATTTTTTTTGCGTCGGCTTTTCTGCTCGCCGGAACCACTCGCACTACTTCGGGTATAACATCACCAGCGCGACGAATTATAACTTGATCGCCCACTCGCACATCTTTACGATTCACTTCATCCATATTATGCAAGGTTGCATTGCTAACAGTAACACCGCCAACAAATATCGGTTCTAAACGTGCAACTGGGGTAATAGCACCGGTACGCCCTACCTGAAATTCAATGGCATTAATCGTCGTTATTTCTTCCTGCGCGGGAAATTTATGGGCGATTGCCCAGCGCGGTGCTTTCGCGACAAAGCCTAATTCTTTTTGCAGTTTTAATGAATTAACTTTATAAACAATGCCGTCAATTTCATAGGAAAGTGAATCACGCAGTGCTGACATTTCATTAAAATAATTTACACAACCCGCAACACCCTGCACTACTTTTCTTTCTTTACATAAAGGCAGCCCCCACTGTTTTAAATGATCAAGCATTTCACTGTGGGTATTTAATTGTGCGCCGCCATCTACTCGCCCAACCGCATAACAATACATTGCCAATGGGCGTTTCGCAGTCACTTTTGGATCAAGTTGTCGCAACGAACCCGCCGCCGCATTACGCGGATTAGCAAATTGTTTTTCACCGTTTTCATGGGCGGTTTTATTTATTTTTTCAAAGCCCGCTTTCGGCATAAACACTTCACCGCGTACCTCTAAAAGCTCGGGGATATTTTTGCCCAATAGTTTTAAAGGGATTGATTGAATGGTACGAATATTTTGGGTAATATTTTCACCGGTGGTGCCATCACCGCGAGTACCGGCGCGTACCAATAAACCTTTTTCATAAAGCAAACTTACCGCTAAACCATCGAGTTTTGGTTCGGCAGCAAAGCTAATATCATCATCACTATCTAAGCGTTGCTGAATGCGTTTATTAAAATCGCTTAACTCTGCTTCGTTAAAAACATTATCCAGCGATAGCATCGGGATTTCATGTTTAACTTGGGTAAAACCATCGAGGGGTTTATCACCTACGCGTTGAGTGGGTGAGTCTGAGGTAATTAATTCGGGATGATTTTTTTCTAGTGCTTGCAGCTCACGATATAAACGATCGTATTCTACATCGGGAATTTCGGGATCATCTAAAACATAGTATTGATAGCTATGGTGATTTAGCTGGTCGCGGAGCTTATTAATTTTTATTGCGAGCTGTTTATTATCCGACATTTTTTATTATTTCGCGTGTTTTGAAAGTTTTGAAAAGAAAACGCGAATAAACGCAACATATAAAATATTCTGATTTACGAGAAAAAACCATCATTTTTTGAGCACATAAAATAATATTAATAAAGTAATCTTACAACGCATATCTTAGCGCTTATTCGAGGTTTTTTAAATTAAACCGACTGCGATTTCACAGATTCCAAATACTTCACTTTCTCACGCAATGCATTAGTACTGCTTTCATCTAAAATATTACGCTGCGCATTACACAACATTGCACCTAACATGGTTGAAAGACTGTGCGCGCAAATCAACATTTCATCTAATACCGCTGATGGATTATCGACTAAATTCACCTGCATAAAAAAACTCACGCCGCTGGTTTGCAACTCATTCATACTATCAATTTCAAAAAAACCGGGTTGCTGAATGTTTGCCATACTGAATTCAATTTTTCTTTCTGATGTTTGGCTGTGACGGTGAAAAATTTTCATGTCGCCGTAATCAAGGTGCAGCGCATAACTGGCACTAAGAATTTTTTCGCCTTTTAATTTTTCTTCAACTTTAGCGAGCACATACACAGAAATTACATCGTCAATTGCAACTTGCTGTTGTTTTTCAGTTGTGCCTTTTGGCGTTAAATTTTTTTCAATCTCGTCAGAAAGTTTTTCAGGTACAGGCTCATTACTTAAAGTATTTACCGACTTAACTTCTTGCGTTATATTTTCTTTGGATGCTAATTCTATAATCTCATCATCAACAAATTTTACTTCGGGTATGTTTTTTGAATCTGTAGTAGAGCCAGCAACAACTCGCACCGGCCCTACTCCATCCATCCAATCATTATCGGTGGAGGTTTCCTGCGCACTAAATGATGGCACCTCATCAACCGCATCTAACAATGAAGTCGGTTGAGATTTTTTTCGAGCACGGCTAAAAAAATACACAGCCGCAACAATAACAACTGCAGCCCCTAATAATATCCAGCGTAAATCACTCATTTCCATGTTTAAACCTTTACGCGCTTTCTACCATTTTTGTGGCCTCATCTATATCCACTGAAACCAAACGTGAAACACCTGCTTCACGCATCGTAACACCGTTCATTTTTTCCGCCATTTCCATCGTAACTTTGTGATGAGTAATAAAAATAAACTGCACAGATTTAGACATCGCTTTTACTAGCGAACAGAAACGTCCAACATTAGCTTCGTCCAGTGGTGCATCCACTTCGTCGAGCATACAGAAAGGTGCTGGATTTAATTCGAAAATTGCAAACACTAATGCCACTGCTGTTAGAGCTTTTTCACCACCCGACATTAACTGAATATGACTAATGCGTTTACCTGGTGGGCGCGCCATTACCACTACACCCGTGTCTAATAAATCATCGCCGGTTAATTCTAAATAAGCCTGGCCACCACCAAATAAGCGCGGGAACATTTCCTGAATACGCGCGTTCACATGCTCATAAGTGGTTTTGAATTTTTCGCGGGTTTCTTTATCAATTTTGGCTATCGCCGCTTCTAATGTTTCCAGCGCTTCGGTGATATCAGCGTGCTGCGAATCCAAATATTCTTTACGTTTACTCTGCTCTTCAAACTCATCAATGGCGGCTAAATTAATTGGCCCCAAACGCGCAATGCGTTGACCAATTTCTTCTACCTTGCGTGCCCATTCATTTATATTTGCATCATCACCTAATTCTTTCAGTAAATCTTCTGCATTAAAATCAGTTTCGGCTAATTGCTCTTGAACTGTTTGGCTACGCACTTTAACTTCTGATGTATTTAAACGTGCCTGCTCTAAACTCGAACGAATCATTTGTGATTTTTGTTCAATCTCATTACGTTTTTGTTCTAACGTTCGTAAACTATTATCAATATTTTCTACAGAGCGACGCGCTTCAGTTAACTGCTCTTCAACCTGTAATCTTTCTTCGAGTAATTTTTCCAGCTCTTCAGATTTATCTTCGCTAGACGACACACCCTGCAAACTTTCAGTTAACTCTTCACGACGCTGCTGCTGAGTTTCTAACTGGCGCGCCATGCGTTCAATGTTTTGTTCGAGGTTGCGTTTAAGTGTACGCCGCGATTCAATTTGAATGGCCAACTCATGCACAGACTCACGCTCACTTTGTGCTTGGCTACGCGCTTCTAATAACTGGTTTTGTAAATTTTCACGCTGCCCAGTTAACTCTTCACGCTCGCGCGACAACTCTTCCATTTGGGTCATCGCTTCATTACGTTTGCGCCGCGCCAGTTCCATTTCATCTTGCTGGCGTTCAATGTTTTTAGTTAACTCAACTGACTCTTCCTGCAAGTTTTGATTACGACTTAACAGGTGTTCTAATTTAGTTTGACCGCTGGTTAACTGCGCCTGAATTTGCGAGCACTGGCTGTGGGTATTATTTAACTCTGCCTGCCATTGTTCACGTTGCTGCTCAAAATTTTGCAACTGAGCACGCGCATCTTGAATTTTCACTTCCAGTTCTTCGAGGCTCATATCTTGCTCTTCGAGCACGGCCTGCAAATCTTTAATTTCCTGCTCGCGTGCTAATACGCCAGATTTTTCATCTTTATCGCGAGCAACACGCAACCATGATTTGCCTAACCAGATTCCATCTTTAGTAATTACCGATTCATTGTCACTTAGCGCACTTTGCAATACTAATGCCTGTGCTAAATCGTCTGCCGCTTTTACGCCATTTAAAATGTCGCCCAATGCAACCGACGATTTAATTTTAGACGACAAACTATCTGCAACAACATTTGCAGCCAATGTAGTTGTATCAAATAAACTTAAGTGCCCCTTCTCTAAATCGCCCAACACCTGCGCAACACTGTCCATGCCATCCACACACACTGCTTCGAGATGCGAACCTAAAACCGTTTCCGCGGCTTTTTCCCAGCCCGCATCCACTTCAATATTTTCTGCTAAGCGTGAGTTGTTAGCCAAGCCATGTTTTTCTAACCAGCCACCCACCGCATTTTCATTTTTACCCAGTGCCGCTTTTTGCAAAGCCTCTAATGATGCCAACTTGCCACGGGTTTCATTTAATAATTGACGCAACGCATCTTCATCACGAGTGTATTGAGTTGACTGTTCGCGTTGATTGCGAATTTTTTCGATAATTTCTGAAACCTTTTCCTGCATTTCAGCTTTCTGCATTTCAGCGGTTTCGCTTTGTTCGCGTAATTGTTCTAATTCTATTTCTAAATCATCGCCAACTAATTTGCGCTTTTCTTCTTCAACTTTTTCTAAACGCTGCTTCAACTGAATCACATGTTTTTCCAGTTGCTCCATGCGAGTGCGCTCTACTTGTGCCGTTTGCGATGGCTCGGCGGCGCGTTCGTTATGCGAATCCCACTGACTTTGCCATTCTTGCATCGACTGCTCGGCTTCGTGCAACTGCTCATTAATCGCCTGCTGCGATTCACGTTGCATTTCCAACTTCGGCTCAGCTTCGCTTAACACCATGTCGATTTCTTCAAGCTGCTCGCGATCTGATTCTAATGATTGCTGAATTTCGTTTAAGGCACTTTCTAGTTCGGTTAAATCATTTTGCTGACGACCCAATATTTCTTTTTCGTGCTGAATGGTTTGCTCGATACGTGAAATTTCAGAACCCAAACTGTAAAAACGCCCCTGCACCGCATTTAACGATTCGTTTTGTTCAACACGCGATTCACGCAATGTTTCTAATTCAGATTCAACCGCACGCTGCTCCGCAATCACTTCCTGCAAGCGGGTTTCCTGTTCTTCGATGGCGGCTTCGCGATTTTCCATTTGGCCGTGCAGCTCTTTCCAACGCAGGGCTAAATGCTCGGCTTTAAAGCGGCGCTCATCAATTTTTAATTCTTTATATTTTTCGGCGGTGCGCGATTGGCGTTGTAAACGGTCGAGTTGCTTGTCGATCTCTTCGCGCAGGTCATCTAAACGCTCAAGGTTTTCACGGGTGTGACGAATGCGAGTTTCGGTTTCACGGCGGCGCTCTTTATATTTAGAGATGCCCGCCGCTTCTTCTAAAAATACCCGCAGCTCTTCGGGCTTGGCTTCGATTAAGCGCGAGATCATTCCTTGTTCGATAATCGCGTAACTACGCGGGCCGAGACCGGTGCCTAAAAATAAATCTGCAATATCACGGCGGCGGCACTTGCTGCCATTTAAAAAGTATTTCGACTGACCATCACGAGTCACCATGCGTTTCGCCGCAATTTCAGTGAAGCTGGCATAAGGGCCTTCGAGCTTGCCTTCGCTGTTATCAAAAATCAGCTCAACCGTGGCTTGGCTTACCGGCTTGCGCGAAGACGAGCCGCTGAAAATAACGTCGTCCATCGACGCGCCGCGCAAATGCTTGGCGGATGACTCACCCATTACCCAACGCACCGCGTCGATGGTGTTAGATTTACCGCAGCCATTGGGGCCAACGATACCGTTTAAATTAGATGGAAACTCAATGGTGGTGGGGTCGACAAAAGATTTGAAGCCTGCCAATTTGATTTTGCTTAAGCGCATTTATTGCCCGTACGGTTAGTATTTTTTTTGATCATTAATTTTCAAGCCGCCTAGTATATCAATTCCACATTATAATGCGGCCATAATTTACATTTATATCTTAAATTTTGTAGCATATTCAGCCATCAGTTAATCGCAACCTAAAGGTCGCTCCTACACAAGATGTAAATGAAGGAGTGATCTTTAGATCACGAATTTTTGTTTAACAGCCTGGCATAAACTTCGACCCCAATGCCGGTAAGTTAAGCAAGGTGCGAATTTATTCGCACGTAGTTGGGCTATAAAAGGCTTTGTTCGAATAAATTCGAACCTACATCATTATTCAATTATTCACGTTATAATGCAGCGCAAATTTTACACATAATTTAGACAAACAACGAGAATAAGCATGACAACACAACCAACAAAAGCCTTAGAAACCTTTGACAACCCCCGCCCACAGCGCGATTACACTATTCGCATTCACACTCCCGAATTTACCTGTATATGCCCCAAAACCGGCCAGCCAGATTTTGCCACCATCAACTTAGAATATATTGCGGATAAACAATGTATTGAACTGAAATCATTCAAGTTATATATGTGGTCATTTCGTGAACAGGGTGCGTTTCATGAAGATATCACCAATCAAATTTTAAGTGATTTAGTCGCAGTAACAGACCCGCGATTTATGCGCATTACCGCTGAATTTAATGTGCGTGGTGGGGTTTATACCACTGTTATTGCCGAGCATCGCCAAGATGGTTGGGTGGCACCGGAATTGGTACAACTTCCCTAATTTCACATTGCTCCTGACATTTGCAGCCTTAGCGAATATGATTAAGCCCCCACTTCACTCAAACTCTTTTCATATTCAATGAACGCCAGCGCGCTTTATATTGGCATCGACCTCGGCACTTCCGGCGTACGCGCCTGTGCTATTGACCAGCACAAAACCCTCCAACATATTTGCAAAGCCCCTTTGCCAGCACCCGATAAACAGAAAAATGCGGTTACCCAAAATGCTAATTTATGGTGGCAGGCCACTCACAAAGTCCTCGCTGAATTATGCAAACACATTCATCCGCAAAATGTTAAAGCCATTTGCATTAACGGCACATCAGGCACGGTGCTGGTTTGCGATGCAAGCGGCACACCACTAGCACCGGCGCGCATGTATAACGATGCGGCTTGTACCGAGCAAGCTGCATTGATAAAAACCATTGCGCCCGCAGATAGCGCCGCACACGGAGCCAGTTCGGGTTTAGCCAAGCTACTTTATCTTCAGCAAAACGTTCCACAAGCCCAGTATTTTTTGCATCAGGCAGATTGGATTGTGGGCAAACTTTGCGGCCGCTTTAATATTAGCGACGCAAACAACGCCCTAAAATCCGGCTATGATCCACGCACCGGCAACTGGCCAAACTGGTTAGATTCACTTGCGGTTAATCGACAATTACTACCCGAGGTTGTGCCGCCCGGCACAGCGATTGCTACACTTAGCGTAAAAAATTGCCAGCAATTTAATCTGCCAGCCCACTGCCAAATCATCAGCGGCACCACCGATAGCATTGCGGCTTTTATTGCTACCGGCGCAAATAAACCGGGGGATGCGGTTACCTCATTGGGCAGCACACTGGTATTAAAAGTCATTTCTGAATCGCCTATTTATCAACCTGAATTTGGCATTTATAGCCATAAGCTAGGCAATCACTGGCTGGCCGGTGGCGCCTCCAATAGTGGTGGCGCGGTGTTGGCACATTACTTTAGCCAACCACAAATAAACACACTCAGCACATTAATTAATCCCGATATTTCCACCCAATTAAACTATTACCCTTTACTAAAAGTCGGCGAGCGCTTCCCTATTAACGACCCAACTTTAGCGCCGCAACTTGAACCAAAGGGCAAAACAGAGCTCGAATATTTTCAAGGCATGTTAGAAGGCATTAGCCAAATTGAATTGGATGGTTATAAAAAATTACAACAACTGGGCGCGCCCTATCCCAGCCAAGTTGAAACCGCCGGTGGCGGCAGCCAAAATAAGGCATGGTCACTGATTCGCCAACGCACACTCGGCGTAAAAGTGACACAGGCACAATTTAGTGAAGCATGTTATGGTAGCGCGCTACTGGCCTTGCGTGGTGTTAAATCAACAATATAGGTTTGAATGTATTCGAACTACTTTAATCGATAATTGTGCGAATAAATTCGCACCTACAGCGCGCTTTAATTTAAATATAAATCGACGAAACAAACACAATGATATCCCATTTATTCAACGGCTTCGGCCATATTTTTAGTGGCTTAAAATTAATTTCTCAACCCAAGCTGCGCCGATTTGTCATTATCCCTTTGGGTATTAATATGGCCTTGTTTGGTGGCGCAACTTGGTATTTATTTGCTCAATTCGATCAATGGATAAATCGCTTATTGCCCGATTTTCCAAGTTGGTTAAGCTGGTTAGAAAATTTACTTTTATGGTTTTTATGGCCGCTATTTTCCATTATGATTTTACTGTTTGTCTTTTATACCTTTAGCTTTATCGCCAACTTAATTGCCGCACCTTTTAATAGTTTACTGGCGGAAAAAGTCGAAAAATTTTTAACCGGCCAAGATATTGATAGCGGCCCCAGCTTTCCAACATCGCAAATCATTAAGCGCAGTATTGCCTCGGAGCTGGGCAAATTATTTTACTTTTTAAAATGGTGGATACTGTTATTTATTATCACTCTTATTCCAGTGGTTAATTTTGCAGCGCCCTTTATTTGGATTATATTTGGCGCTTGGATGTTATCCCTAGAATACTTGGATTACCCTATGGCCAATCACAACAAAGTGTTTAAAGACATTAATCAACAAGCCGTCGCTAAACGCAGCTTGTCACTGGGCTTTGGTGGCGGCGTAATGTTATTTACCAGCATTCCACTAATTAATTTAATTGCTATGCCCGCCGCAGTTGCCGGTGCAACCGCACTCTGGATAAAACACGGAAATACCATCTCGTGAGCAAAACAATTGATCAACTACAAGAGAAAATAATTGATTTGGAAATTCGCTTAACCCATCAAGAAGACCACATTCAAGCCTTAGATAAAATTGTGTACGAGCAAGATCAGTTACTCAATGCGCTGCTAGAAAAAGTAAAACAGATGGATGAAAAAATAAAATCCAACGGCGAGAATAATATTTTATCTGCACAAGATGAAACCCCGCCACCGCATTATTAAAATCATTTTTTTATCAAAGCATTCACAATGTGGGCATTCTTAGCGCCAGCCTGTTAAAATAGATTTTTTAACTCGCAGTCTATTCCCATGGTTTCAAAATCAAACACCCCCCACACTCCACACAAAGTCGGCTTTATTAGCCTCGGCTGCCCAAAAGCACTGGTGGATTCTGAACAAATTATTACCAAATTACGCGCCGAAGGTTATGAAATTAGCCCATCTTATGAAGGCTCAGATATTGTGGTGGTGAACACCTGCGGGTTTATTGACGATGCAGTTGAAGAATCATTGGATGCGATTGGCGAAGCGCTTAATGAAAATGGCAAGGTGATTGTAACGGGGTGCTTAGGCGCAAAAGGCGATATTGTTGCCAATAATTACCCGCAGGTTTTAGCGGTTACCGGCCCCCATGCAGCCAATGAAGTGCTGCAAGCTGTGCATGAACACCTACCCCCAGCGCACGACCCTTACAGCAGTTTAATTCCACCAGCGGGTTTCAAACTCACCCCCAAACATTACGCCTATTTAAAAATTTCAGAAGGCTGCAACCACCGCTGCACCTTTTGCATTATTCCATCACTGCGCGGCGATTTAATGAGCCGCCCCATCGGTGAAGTGATGACCGAAGCCGAAAATTTAGTTGATGCGGGGGTTAAAGAATTATTGGTAATTTCACAAGACACCAGCGCCTACGGCATAGATATGAAATACCAAACGGATTTTTGGAATGGCCGCCCAATTAAAACCAAGTTTGAAGATTTAGCCAATCACTTAGGCGAGCTTGGCATTTGGACGCGCATGCATTATGTTTACCCCTACCCGCATGTGGATAAAATAATTCCATTAATGGCGGAAGGTAAAATTTTGCCTTACTTAGATATTCCCTTTCAACACGCCAGTCAAAAAATATTGCGTGCAATGAAACGCCCAGCGAGTTCAGAAAATGTATTAGCCCGCATAAAAAAATGGCGAGAAATTTGCCCCGACATTACCTTACGCAGCACGTTCATTGCCGGCTTTCCCGGTGAAACTGAAGATGATTTTCAGGAACTGTTAGACTTTTTAGTAGAAGCCGATTTAGATCGCGTGGGTTGTTTTGCTTATTCGCCGGTTGAAGGTGCTACTGCAAATGAAATTGGCAAACAAATTCCCGAAGATGTAAAACAGGATAGACTGCAACGCTTTATGCAATTGCAGGCCGAAATTAGCGCCAATAAACTCAGCAAAAAAATCGGCCAAATAATGCAGGTGATGGTGGATGATATTGACGAAGAAGGCATTATTGCGCGCAGTAAAGCTGATGCACCGGAAATTGATGGACTGGTGTTTATTGACTCTGATAAAAAATATGAGGCGGGTACATTGATAGATGTGAAAATTACGGATTCTAGTGAGCATGATTTGTTTGCGGTTGAGGTTTAAACTTAACTACAGACAAGCTTAAAAGAAAACGTAATAACCGCAAAAAGACAAAAGCTTTTAGTGCTGTGTGCCGTAGGTACACAAACAAAACATTTGCGAATATTTGCGTTCATTCGCGTTTTCTTTTTCTTACTTCGTTTAGCTAAAAATGCCACATCCGTTCAATTAATCATAAATTTTTTAGCCCAAATCAATATTTATAACGTTACTTTAAATTAAACTCTATTTTTAAATTATAAAAACCAAAAACCATGACAACACTATCCGATATCCGCCGCCAATATGACTTCAGCCGTTTAACTCGCGAGCAACTTCACGCCGACCCGTTTCAGCAAATGCAACACTGGTTACAACAAGCCAAAGATGCCGAGCTAAAAGACGCTACCAGCATGGCACTGGCTACCAGCGATAAAAATAATTTACCCGATGCACGCATCGTATTATTAAAACAACTCGATAAAAAAGGGTTTTGCTGGTACACCAATTATGCCAGCCAAAAAGGCCAACAACTTTCACAAAATCCACAGGCTTGTTTATTATTTTACTGGCGCGACTTTGATCGGCAGGTAAAAATTCAGGGCCAGGTTGAAAAATTATCTGCGCAAGATGCTAAGCAATATTTTCATTCGCGCCCACTGGCCAGTCAATTTAGTGCAGCCGCCTCAGCACAAAGCCAACCCATTGAATCGCGCGAAAAACTTGAAGATAAATTACAACAATTACAAAGCACTGATGCAGCGGCAGTTGAAAAACCCGCTAGCTGGGGTGGTTATCGCTTAATCCCCAGCAGCTTTGAGTTTTGGCAGGGCCGTGAAAATCGCCTGCACGATCGCTTTACCTATACCCAAAAAGATTCCGCCAACTGGCTCATTACTCGCCTGCAACCTTAACTCAACGACTATGGACTGAAAGTCCATAGGTTGACTTAAAAACGACTTTAAGTCGTTTCAGGATAAAAAACTCTGTCATTGCCGAATGCTTGTATCGGGAATCCAATGACTCTGAATCACTTAAAGGCGCTGGATCCCCAACACAAGCATTCGGGGATGACGACATTTTTGCTCTTTGAAATGTAATTTTAAAAAACAAAGCTAAAGCCTTGCACTAAAAGTGCATAGTTTTTACTAGCGACCTGAAAAATAAATTTTGCTATAATCTGCACTCACTGCAACTCAAATATTTTATAGGCGCGCGCTTTAGCGCGCGATATTCCCACCCCTAAACAGAGCAAATCAATGAACAACAGAATTTTAATTTCCATCGGCAAAATCAAAATAGAAGCCGAACTTCTCGACACCCCCACTGCCCAAAATATTAAAGATGCGCTACCTTTTGGTAGCCAAGCTCAAAGCTGGGGTGAAGAAATTTATTTTGAAACGCCGGTAATGGCAGAATTAGAAGACGATGCAAAAGATGTAGTGCAAGCAGGTGAATTGGCGTTTTGGGTTGAAGGCAGTTGCATTGCCATTGGCTTCGGGAAAACCCCAGCTTCAGTTGGCGATGAAATTCGCCTTGCCGCAAAAACTAATATTTGGGCGCACGCCATTACCGATGTGACTTTATTAAAACCCTGCAAAGCAGGTGATTTTGTGTTTATTGAAATGCTGCAGCAATAAAATTTATTTCAAGCATTTAATAGTCGCCCTTACGGGCGACTAAAACCGAAACTAAAAATGTAACGACTAATTATTTTCTCGATAATTTCTTAAAAAACGATCCATCTTTTCCATCACCCCGTCCATATCTTCGCGGCGCGATAAAAACACTAATCTGAAATGATCTTTTTGCGGCCAGTTAAATGCAGTGCCCTGCACGAGCAACACCTTTTCCTGTTGCAACAATTGCAAAATAAATTTTTCGTCATCATCTATTTTATAAATTTTAGGGTCAAGTTTAGCGAATAAATACAGTGCGCCTTTAGGGCGAACACAGCTTACACCTTCCAGCTCATTTAACATTTTCCAGCTGTAATCCATTTGCTCGTATAAACGCCCGCCAGGTTTTACTAAATCATTAATACTTTGATAGCCTCCGAGTGATGTTTGAATGGCGTGCTGACCAGGTACATTGGAACACAATCGCATTGAGGCTAATAACTCCATACCTTCAATAAAATCGCGGGCGTGATCTTTGGCGCCACTTAATACCATCCAACCGGCACGAAAACCGGCCACTCGATAAGCTTTGGATAAACCGTTAAAACTGATGGTAAGTAAATCGTCGACCAGTGATGCTAATGCAATATGCTCCGCATCGTCGTAAATAATTTTGTCGTAAATTTCATCGGCAAAAATCACTAAATCATGTTTGCGTGCGATACCAATTAACGCCAATAACGTTTGTTTGGTATAAACCGCGCCGGTGGGATTGTTAGGATTAATAATAACCATGCCGCGAGTTTTGTCGGTGATTTTACTTTCAATATCGGCAATATTGGGTTGCCAATCGTTTTCTTCATCGCACAAATAATGCACCGGATTACCGCCGGATAAACTCACCGCCGCTGTCCACAGTGGATAATCTGGTGCGGGAATTAACACTTCATCACCATTATTTAGCAATGCCTGCATCGACATTACAATCAGCTCACTCACGCCGTTGCCAATAAAAATATCATCAACATCAACCGGCGGAAAAGCTTTTTCCTGACAATATTGCATCACCGCTTTGCGCGCATAATACACACCTTTTGAATCGGAGTAACCTTGGCAGTTAATTAGGTTGCGCATTACATCTTGAATAATTTCATCGGGGGCGCATAAACCAAATGGTGCGGGGTTACCAATATTAAGCTTAGTAATGCTGTGACCTTCTTCTTCAAGGCGTTTGGCTTCGTGTAAAACGGGGCCACGAATGTCGTAACAAACCTGATCAAGTTTGTCGGATTTTAATATGATGCTCATAATTTTTTTAATTATTCAAAGACGTTTAAGTTGTGCCATCATACAATCTGCAATTTTATATATAAAGTGATTTTAAAATGAATATAGTTTTGGTCGACAGTGCTCAACTTAAAGGTGCGCCTGAATTTCCGCCAATTAACCTGCCAAAATTCGCTTGGCTAGAATATGTTGACTTGGCCGCAGAAGAAATTGAAGAGCGATGCTGGCGTGCAGATGTTATTGTAAGCACCAAAACACCGATTGATGCAAACACGATTAAAGAGACCTACAAGTTAAAATTGATTATTGCAGCGGGTGAAAATTTTGACCATATTGATATTGCCACGGCCAAACAACGCGGCGTAGTTGTGTGCAATGTTCCCGGATTAACTGCTGATAATGTGAATGATGCCCAGTTAATTGCCGACAAAGTCGTAGATAATATCCACGCTTGGTTGGATGGCTCGCCTATTAATAAAATTAATTGATCGAAGCATCCGATAAACCGAATTGATTAACTAGTGTTAATGAGTATAATTCTCATTAAGACCCCATAAAGGAGTAATTATGAACGATTTAATAAGCACACTGCTGGATTGCCCCAATTTAAGCCTGCGCCTGCTCGACTCGAAAACTGGCCGTTCTGTAAAAACGCTAAACCACGACCAGTTACAAAAAATGCTGGTTGATCAACAGTTTAACTGCTCTAAAGACTGTGGAAACATGAGCTGTCAGAACCGCTCATTTAAAGATTAAATTAATCAAACCTGCCTATTAGGTAGGCGCTGGTGCACTTAACGCTTGCGTCTTTCCTGCACCGCTTGCGCTAAATCCCTCAATAAACCTTCGGTCTCATCCCAGGCAATACACGCATCGGTAATGCTTTGGCCATAAACTAAATTATCTTTGTCTTCCACATTCTGACGCCCCGCCACTAAATGGCTCTCCAACATTACGCCCATAATATTTTTATTGCCTGCTTTGATTTGCTCGGCAATATCACCACATACATCTATTTGGCGATTATGATCTTTCTCGCTATTAGCATGTGAGCAGTCAATCATTAAGTGTGTGTTTTGACCGCTGGCTTGCAGTTGGTCGGTAGCCAGCTTTACATTGGCCGCATCATAATTAGGTGATTTTCCACCCCGTAATATAATGTGGCAATCTTCATTGCCCGTGGTAGAAAAAATCGCCGAGTGCCCTTGCTTAGTCAGCGACATAAAGACATGCGGGCGGGTGGCTGCCTGTATTGCATCCACCGCCACTTTTAATCCGCCATCGGTGCCATTTTTAAATCCCACGGGGCAGGACAAACCCGAAGCCAATTCACGATGCCCCTGACTTTCGGTGGTGCGTGCGCCAATTGCGCCCCAGCTGACTAAGTCTGAAATATATTGGGGGCTGATTAAATCTAAGTATTCGGTACCAGCGGGAACCCCCATATCGGCAATATCCAGCAGCAAGCTGCGTGCCTGACGTAATCCGTGATTGATATTAAAACTATCATCGAGGTGCGGGTCATTAATCAAACCTTTCCAGCCGACGGTGGTGCGCGGCTTTTCAAAATAAATTCGCATCACAATGCAAAGCTCGTCTGCTAATTCTTCAATTAATGGTTTCAGCCGATTCGCATATTCGCGCCCCGCTTTTGTATCATGGATAGAACACGGCCCAACAATGACCAACAGCCGATCACTTTCGCCCTGCAATATTTCATGAATTGCCTGCCGTGCGCCATGCACCGTATCCGACGCAACATCAGTAAGTGGGTATTCGCGATGGATTTCTTCAGGGGGAAGCACTTCCTGTAAGCCGGAAATGCGTAGATCGTCAGTTTTATACTTCATGAAAAATTCAGGTTTGGGTTATTCGAGCTGCGCATTATATATGAAACCGCCAGATAGTTTAATCGCTTAACGCGATAACCCCGCTAACTTAGGCGATTAATTATTGTGATAACCAGCGTTGAAGTTGATATAAATCGTTAAATTGCTGTTCGGGCTGTGGAACATTTAAATTCCAGCATTGCTTAACGCGCTTAATCCATACTGCATCGACACCCGCATTTCGCGCGCCCACAATATCATGTAGAGGGTGATCACCCACATGCAGAGTTTGCTCGGGGCTTACTTGGGCTTGTTGCATCGCTTTTAAAAACATTGCGGGATCGGGTTTTGCCGCTTGCACATCGGCTGCCGAAATTTGAAAATCAAAATAATCTGCCAAACCAGTTTCATTAATGTGGGCATTGCCGTTGGTTAATGCCACTAGAGTATAGTGTGATTTTAACACCGACAAAACCGGAATAACATCGTCAAATAAATTTACCTGCTGACGTGCTTCGTAAAAAACAGCAAAGGCGGTTTCTATCCACTCAAAATTGTCATCGCCTAATTCAATCGCCAAGGCTTTTAAATGCTCACGCCGCGCGGCCGATAAATCATGCATTAACTCAGGCCGAGCTTGTATTAACTGTTTACGTTTTTCACGTAGCTGCTCGGCACTATAACGCTGGGGGATGTTGGGCTTATTTTCTAGCAGCCAATTATAAAGTGTATTTTCTGCATGCTGAATAGTTGGCATGCACGGCCACAAGGTATCATCTAAATCGAAACAAATTAATTTATACATTTATATTAAGGCTGAGAAATAACCACATAAGCGGGCGAAGAAAAAGACTTTTGAAACTCTCTTAATAATTCTCTCGCCTGATCACGTTTTTCAAACTTACCTATCCTAACATTATATTTTGTTGCGCCAGAACTAGACACAAAACGACTAAGATAAGCATCGAATTTTTTATCCGAAAGTTTTTTAATAAATGCATTGGCGTTGGTTTCGCTAGAAAACATGCCCGCTTGTATTAAATATACTTGCTCACCTTCCACTGGTTTTTCATTTTTATTTAATGACGGCGCAGGCTTAGTTGTTAATGCTGCTGGTTTTGTGTTGTTGTTTTCTGACTGCTTATTTTCTGGTTTCTTATTTTGGGGGATTTGATTTTTTGGCTCTTTAATTTTAGCTTTATCTTTTTTTACTACTTTAGATTGTTCTTCTTTAACAGGCCTTTTATTCTCTGACTTTTTATTCTCTGATTTCTTATTGGCTGATTTAGTTTTGTTTATTTGTTTTTCTTGTTTTTTATCATCTCTCTTTTTATTTTCTTTGTTGTCCACTTTTTTAAGCGGCTGCTTCGATTGGATTTTATTTTTATTTAAGAGCATATCCGTTTCAGCATTTTCTATATTCGCCACCTTCTCATCAGACACTTTGTTTTCTAATTGCTGAGACTCTTTTGCTTGCCCGCCCCCCATTGACCCAAAAAAATACCCCGCTAAAAAAACCACGACAACTAATCCAAGCAAGCCCAGCCCTAGGGTTTTAATTTGATCTTCATTTATCACAAATGCTTTCATTTTTAGTTATATTCCTTGGTTTATTTTTATTGGTTTATTTTTATTATTTTCGACATTCTAAAGAAGTTAAATATTTTTGTAATTGCTTAAATAAAGCAACATTAACCGCCGCCATTACCGAGCGCGGCGCTAATGTTTTTTTAAATACCGCTTCCCCTGCAAATGTTTTTGCATGCCCACCTGCTTCACTTAATATGAGTTGCCCTGCAACATAATCCCAAAGCTTTTGGCCGCCGTGAATATTTATTTGGCAACGCCCTGTGGCTAACCAACACCAGTCTAAGGCACCGGAACCAAAATTGCGCTGCGAGGCATAGGGGTGTTCACGAGACAAACACACCCGCATTTCTGGTTTTAATCTTTTAAAATCAATTTGAGCCGTGCATTGATTTAAATTTTCTCTTTCGGTTTTACTGTGTAGTGGCTGGCCATTTAACCACGCACCTTCACCTTTAATTGCACTAAAGGTTTCGTTTCTATTGGGGTCATAGATTACACCCAATACCACTTCATTTTTGATAACCAGTGCAATGGATACAGAAAAAACCGGAATACCACTGGCGAAATTACTGGTGCCATCTAAAGGGTCTAAAATCCATAAACCTTTGGCATCACTATCGAGCTGTGCCTGTTGCTCGGCTTCACTCATTTCTTCACCCAACACTATATATTCTGGCCAGTGTTGCTGCAAACTAACAATCATGGCTTTTTGCATTTCGGAGTCGGCTTCGGTTACCAAACTGCCATCTTGTTTAAAGCGATATGCCACCTGATTGTAACGCGGCATAATTTGCTCTGCTGCATGTTGTTTTATTAGTGACTCTAATTGATTTAATATTTTTTTCATTGATATATTTATTTGTTTTTAAGCTTTAGTAAATAATGCAATTGATTCAACATGTGCAGTGTGCGGAAACATATCCATCACACCTGCCTTTTCTAATGTGTAACCATAATCATGCACCAACGCATGAGTATCACGCGCCAATGTTGCAGGGTTACACGACACATATACAATACGTTTGGCATTGATTTTACCAATATATTTCAACATTTCCATGGCGCCGGAGCGCGGCGGGTCGAGTAATATTTTATCGTAATGTTGGCTAACACCGGCTTTATTTAACCAAATTTCATTGGCAATATCTTTCGATAAATCCGCCGCAAAAAACTCGACATTTTCAATTTGATTACGCTGCGCATTTTCACGGGCTTTTATTACCATGCTTTGTGCGCCTTCAACCCCTACTACATTGGCACATTGTTTTGCCATAGCTAAGGTAAAATTACCGAGGCCGCAAAATAAATCTAATACTTTATCTTGCGAGTTTAGCGCCAACATATCTAACGCTAAACTCACCATCGACTGATTTATTTCACTGTTTACTTGGGTGAAATCATTAGACTGAAATTCAATTGTTACATTTTGTTCTTTTAAGGTGTAACTTAATGGCGGCGGGTTTTCTGGCCATAATGAAATCACCGTATCTGGCCCACCCGATTGCAACATAATTTGACACTCATGTTGCTTTGCAAAATTAATTAAAATCGCTTTATCATCATCACACATAACTTCAAGGTGGCGAAACACCAGTGCTGTTTTAGTATCGTCAATTGCCACTTCAATTTGCGGAATGCTGGCACGTGCTTTCATATTAATTAATAAATTCGACAAATCCTCTATGTGCAATCCCACCGATTCATGTAGCACTGGGCAGGCTAAAATATCTGCCAAAAAAGAATTACCTTTTTCACGAAAGCCCACTAATACTTTATCTTTTTTGTGTACATACTTCACACCCAAGCGAGCTTTTTGGCGATAGTGTTTTAATGGCCCGTGCAGGGGGGGTAAAATTTGCTGTGGCTGTATTCGCCCTAAACATTCAAACTGATGCATTAACGCATCTTGCTTACTTTGTATTTGCGCTTTGTGCTCTTGATGCTGCATGCTGCAACCACCACAAATAGTAAAATGCGCACAAATCGGTTCAACTCTTTGCGGTGAGGCTTTTAAAATATTTACCGCCCGCGCTTCATCAAACTTTTTACTGATGCGGGTATATTTAAATTCCACTACTTCACCGGCTAAGGCAAAATCAATAAACACTACTTTGCCTTCAACATGGGCAACCCCCCGACCTTCGGGGCTTAATGATTCAATAGTGACTTCAACCAACTCTTCTGGGAGACGTTTTCTGCGTGCTCTTTTTGACATAAATAATTCTTAAACAATAGGTTCGAATTTATTCGAACGGGTTAACTAAAAACTAAACAATAAGATTTTAAATTTGTGCGAATTTATTCACACCAATTTGTGTAATGATTTATGCGAATAAATTCGCACCTACGCCGGAAATACACCTGTTGATAAATAGCGATCTCCACGATCACAAATAATCGACACAATTAGTGCGTTTTCAACTTGCTCGCAAAGTTTTAATGCGGCAGCCACTGCACCACCGGATGATATGCCACAAAAAATACCCTCTTCGGCGGCCAATCGGCGGGTGATATTTTCGGCATTTTGCTGGCCAATATCAATGGTTAAATCAACTTGCTTCTCATCAAATATTCCGGGTAAATATTCTTTTGGCCAACGTCGAATACCGGGAATTTTAGCCCCCTCTTCTGGCTGCACACCCACAATTTGAATATTTGAATTTTGCTCTTTTAAATAACGCGAGGTACCCATAATGGTGCCGGTGGTGCCCATGGCGCTAACAAAATGCGTAATTTGTCCATGAGTATCTCGCCAGATTTCTGGGCCGGTCGTTTCATAATGCGCCACTGGATTATCCTGATTATTAAACTGATCGAGCACAGTACCCTTGCCGTCTTTTTGCATTTGCAACGCAAGGTCGCGCGCACCTTCCATGCTTTGCTCGCGGGTCACACTAATCAACTCTGCGCCATAAGCTTTCATGCTGGCGCGACGTTCTTCACTCATATTATCTGGCATTATCAAAACCATTTTATAGCCTTTAATCGCCGCCGCCATCGCCAGTGCAATGCCCGTATTGCCGCTGGTGGCTTCAATTAATGTGTCGCCAGGTTTTATTTCACCGCGCGCTTCCGCTAATTTAATCATGCTCATGGCGGGGCGATCTTTTACTGAGCCTGCCGGATTATTACCCTCTAATTTCACCATTATAATATTATTATTCGGTACCAATCGTTGCAGGCGCACTAGCGGTGTATTGCCAACAAAATCTTCCAGTGTGGGGAAGTTATCTGGATTTAACGCTTTTTCAAAGCTCATATTTAAAGTCACTTTCAACATTAGTGTTTATTGTAAAAGCTGATAGAATCAGCTACATAATTATCGAGGTTCAAGGAATTCGAAACATTATCACATATTTAAGTAATTTCAGTGAGACGTTGTAAATAACAAATGATTTTAAAATACGCTTTTCCGAACCAATTACCCTCTTTACTTTTCGCTGCTTTGGCTCTTATCCCCTGTACTGTGGTTAGCGCTCAAAATGACATCTCATCCGATAGCACGCTGGCAATGCTCGGCTCTGAGTCTATGTACTTCGAAGACATGCCAGTCATTATCTCTGCAACGCGCCTGTCTCAACCGCTTAATGAATCACCGGTTTCCACCACCGTTATCGACCGCCAAATGATTGATGCCTCTGGCGCCCGCACTATTGCCGATATTTTGCGCTTAGTGCCAGGGTTTACCGTCGGCTACCTTAATGGCAACCGTCCAGTAGCAACCTACCACGGCCAAAGCACACGCTTATCCAATCGCATTCAGTTGGTCATTGATGGGCGCTCGGTTTACTTGCCAACATTGGCGGGGGTTTCATGGTCTGACCTGATAATAAGCCTTGAAGATATTGAGCGCTTTGAAGTGATACGCGGCCCCAATGCCTCAACCTACGGAAATAATGCCTTTTTAGCGGTGATCAGTATCACCACCAAACACGCATCTGAAGAGAAGGGTCACTACATTAAAGGCACGGTTGGTGCAAAAGATACGGCGGATGCTTTTTATCGCTTTGCCGACCAAGTTGATAATTTAGATTATCGCGTTTCGGTGGGCACCAAAAACAATTCCGGCACCGATTTATTAGACGATTTCACCGCCACCGATTTTTTGAATTACCGGATGGATTACCAAGCTAATCTCGACACCCAACTTTATTATGCCGGTGGCTTACAAGACAGCGTGTACGGTGATGTAAAAGAGAACAATAGTGACCCAGATAATAATGTGGATGTGACAACTGCATTTCAGCACTTTCGTTTAGAGCATAATTTTGATAACGGCAACAGTTTGGCTATTCAGTATTATTATAACTACACCAAAAGTTACTTAGCTGAACCTAGCATTACTTTTTCATTAGCCAATTTAGGCCCACCGTTTACTGATGTTGATGACTTTACTTTCACTCAAATTATTGATTTAGAATCGGTACGCCACGATTTAGAACTCTCTTATTTTTACGAACCATTAGATACACTGCGCCTCGTTTCTGGAACTAGTATCCGTTCCGATAAATCCATTTCAAATAATCTTTTAGATCCCGGCACCGATACCAGCCTTATGCTATACCGATTTTTTACTCACGGTGAATATAGTGTTACTAGTAAATTAATAATGAATGCCGGCGCAATGCTTGAAAATAATCAAGTGTCAGGCACCGACATTTCACCGCGTCTCGCCTTTATTTACCACGCTAACAACCAACATTCATTTCGATTAAGCGCATCCAAAGGCACTCGCACCCCCACCAACTTTGAAGAAAATGGCTATTACGCCATTCAGCAACAATTAACCCAAAACAATGGGCAACCACTGAATAATCCGACAATTGAAGGCGCACTGGGTGGTGATATATTGAATGATACTTTTTACTACACCAGCGGTAATTTAAATTCAGAGAAAATCACCGCTTTTGAATTAGGGTGGATGGCACGCTTACTCAATAACCAGCTCACACTCGATATAAAACTTTTTCACGATTATACTGACCAACTCATCGAAGAAATACCCTTTAATGGCAGCGTGCCCAATGAAAATATTGGCAGCATTAACCCTAATAGCAGTGGCGCAACCGATATTAGCAATGTATCAAGCAGCAAAACATTGGGGCTGGAATTTTACGGTGACTATAACATTTCAAAAACGTTGCGCTTATATGCTTATTATGCTTATACAGAAATCACCGCCAAGGTTATTAATAGCCAAGTCATCGGTACTCATGCAAGCATTACAGGGCGTCTCGAAGAATCTTCACCCAAACACAGTTTGGGCGGCATGTTAATGAAACAATGGCCAAATAATTTAAGCACTAACCTATCGGTATATTATGTAGCAGACATGGATTGGTTAGACCGCACCAGTAGCCGCGGCATCGCAGCGCTGAATTACCGAGACAGATCGGCCGAAAGCTACACTAAAATAGATTTAATGATTAGAAAGTCTCATAAAACTGCCGATGGCCGTGTGGACTACTCGCTTATATTTCAAAATATTGGCAGCTCGTATTTTGATTACACACGCACAAATTATACTGATGCAAGTAGGCAAACGATTGATATACCTGGCAGCGAGCAAGACCCACGAGGCTATTTTGAAATTGCATTTAAATTTAATTAAATAGTATCATTTATAAAGAGTAACAGGGATTTTTACAGGGAACCTTATCAGCAATGAAAGCGCTAAATAATTTAATCAATAAACGACACAATGGTTTTGTACCATTTACGTTTTTTGTGCGAATTATTTTATTGTATTTTATCAGCTTATTTTTACCCCCACAGTTACACGCACAAGAAACGTTAATTCAAACCAATAATGCTTATCAAAAAAACATTATTATTGTTTATCAAACATCGCAAAAATTTAGCCAGCAACTCATTGAAAACTTATTAGGCAACTTTAAAGCCAGTGACTATCAAGCTAAAAAGCTCATACTCACACCCGATAACAAACCACAAACCCTTAATTATTTAAGCCAGCAAAAAAATATATTATTAATTGCAATTGGTAGTGCAACAACAAAAACGTTACTGGATGCAAAAATTGATCTACCTATTTTAAGCACGCTTATTCCACGCCATGTTTTTAAATCATTAAAACAAACTTACAAAAATAAAAAAAACTGGAGCGGCTTATTTATTAATCAGCCCATTAGCCGACAGTTTCATTTGATTTCTGCGGTTATCGGAAAAAACAAAAAGACGGCTGTTTTACTCGGCCCATATACTAAAGACCTTAGCCAGCCATTAAAAGAAGTATCTGCCAATATTAGCATTCGAGAAATAGAAATTTCTGAGCAAGTGCCTGAAGCGCTCAACTCTCTCAATAAGTCTTTTGATGTTTTGCTAACCATACCCGACCCTGTAATTTACAATCGAAATACACTGCGACAAATATTATTATCATCCTATCGCAATAAATTACCCCTAATTGGATTTTCTCAAGCCTATGTAAAAGCGGGTGCAGTTGCGGCTATTTACTCAAAACCCGAACAAATTAGCGATCAAATTAGTCGCATCGTTAAACAGTATTTTATGCTCAATGAATTTGAAAATTTAGAATATTATCCAGATGATTTTTCAGTTGCATTAAATAAAAAAATTGCCCGCTCATTGGGAATAAATCTCGCATCAAACCAAACTATTATTAAGCAAATAAAAAAGGCTGAAATAAACTAATGAGAAATTGGGGCATAAATAAACGAGTTATGTTTTTAGCTTTGTTGCCAACATTGCTAATTACCTTCTCATTGGTATCTTATTTTAGTTTTAATCAATATTCGTTTATTGAAGAATCTTTACACTTAAAAGGCCAACTCATTTCAGATAACCTTTCGCCCGCTAGTGAATACGGTGTATTTACAGGCAATTTAGACGTTTTAGAAAACCTCATAAATAACACCTTACAAGAAAATGACATCACTAATATCACGATTAGTGATAAAAACAATGAACCTCTTATTAGTCGAACTCGAAAAATAAAACCACCATCTACAATATTACCTATATTTACTGCTCCCAAAGAATTTAAATACACCAGTGTAATTTTAGAAAGTAGCGTAATGCTTTCTGAATATGGTGAGTTATCAACTGGTAATAAAAAAGACTATGGCACGCCTAATATACTAGGTTACGTTCATGTCACTTTAAACAATCAAGCAACCCAAACTCAGCAGCTAGATAGTTTAATTAAGGGTATTTTAATTGCATTAATAGGATTATTCATTACTGTTTTTTTAGCGATTAGCATTAGTCGAAGCGTGGTTTTGCCTATACAAAATTTAACTAACGCGGTTAAAAAAATCGCCCTAGGCGATTTAAACACTCGTATCAACATTGATAGTGGCGGTGAAATAGGCTCACTAGAAAAAGGCGTGAATAAGATGGCAAGTGAAATACAACTTATTCGATCGGAATTACAAAGCCAGGTTACTAGTGCTACCGTAGATTTAAAGAAAACCCTAGAAGAATTAGAAATTCAAAATATTGAAATTGATTTGGCACGTAATCAAGCTATTTCGGCCAGTAAAATAAAATCAGAATTTTTAGCTAACATGAGCCACGAAATACGCACGCCCATGAACGGCGTAATTGGTTTTACCGAACTGTTAGGAAAAACCAGACTAACTGATGAACAAGTTGATTATGTTAACACTATTCGTAGCTCTGCTAGTAACCTGCTAACAATTATTAATGACATACTAGATTTTTCTAAAATCGAATCTGGAAAACTTAATATTGAAAAAATAGACTTTAATCTAGAAGATGTCATGGATGAAATCATCACCATGTTTGCACCTATGGCTTATCAAAAAGATATTGAGTTAATTTATCACCCATCTACTAACCTCCCTAAAAACATGATGGGCGACCCTTCTCGAATTAGACAAGTACTGATTAATTTAATTAGTAATGCAGTGAAATTCACCCAAATTGGGCATGTTATTATTCGTGTAATAATAGAAAAAAAAGCCAATGGAAAAGAACTTATTCGGTTTACAGTAACAGATACCGGCATGGGAATGGATGAGTTAAGTAAGCAAAGATTATTCACTGCATTTACCCAAGCAGATACATCTATAAGTCGAAATTTTGGTGGCACTGGATTAGGGTTAGTTATATCACGAAAACTCGCCAAATTAATGGATGGCGAAATTGGGTTTGAAAGTAACCTAAATAAAGGATCAAGCTTTTGGTTTACGCTACCACTTAATACTAATCAAATAATTATTGACTCACCAAATAAAGCGATGAATTTAAAAGTCATCTTATTTGAATCGGTTGATCAGCATCGAATTGCCAGCCGATCAATACTAAATAGCTTTGGCATTGAAACAATAGAAACGGCACGCCTAGATAAAATTCCTCAGCTAATATTAAAAGACAATAACAGCGGCAATAATAGCAATAACAATAAAAAAATTAGTGGCATTATTACAGGCATAAGTAGAAGCAACATTAATAATAAATATATGCTTAGTAATCTTGCTAAAACATTAGATCAGAGCAACCTGCCTTACATTACATTAGCGAGTATTTTTGATATAAGTGACGCACAAAATTTAACTCATGCCGGCTTAAAAAATATTATTTATCGCTGCTCTAGAAACAACTTATTAAGAAATCAAATACAAGCTCAATTTGGCTTAAACAAGGAAGAAGTTAAAATGAATATAGATATTGAATCTACTAATTCTATTAATAAAATATCCATGTCTCACATAAAGGTTTTGCTAGTAGACGATAATTTAATTAATCTTAAACTCGCTAAAACATTACTAGAAATACAAAGCATTCAAGTGGTAACGGCTGAAGATGGTCAACAAGCAATTGATATAACAAAAGATCAATACTTCCATTTAATACTAATGGATTTACACATGCCCAAGCTAAATGGATTTGCGGCAGCAAAAGCCATACGTCACTCAGAAAACCCTTGCCATAAAACCACTATTGTCGCTTTAACTGCCAATGCCATGCCGGAGGAGCAATTACAAGTATTTGATTCTGGCATGAATGACATTTTGCTCAAACCTATTACCGAACAACAACTACTCGATGTATTTACGCGTTGGGTCAATGATGATTTAGATAGCCACAAAGAACCGACAACTATGACTCTCTCAGAGAATGATATTTTCGACAAACAACTCGGCATTAAATTAGCCGGTGGCAACGAGCAACTTGCCGATGAATTATTTCCTATGTTAATAAGCGAGCTGCCAACACACCGTGAAAACTTATTAAAAGCCCTGAAAGAAAATAGTCACGATGATTTAAAAAAACACATTCATAAACTGCATGGGGGCACAAAATATTGTGGCGTTCCAAGCTTACTAACTTGTGCAGCAAACTTGGAAAACATTATTGATTTAAAAGAACAAGATAATTACGAATCGGCTTTAAATGCAGTTATCGACTCTATTGATGAGTTACTGACATTTTATCAAAACAATTTCTCGGCATAATTATTTAGAATAATTAATGTCTCGACGCTAACATTAAGCGCTTCATTCTACTTACCGCTTCTGACAAGCCACAAAAAATAGACTCGGCAATAATCGCATGCCCAATGTTCAATTCTTTTATATGTTCAATAGCGGCAATCGCCTGAACATTATGATAATGCAAACCATGGCCCGCATTTACTTGCAACCCTAAATCATGTGCGACACTGACTGCCTCACGTATTTTTTTTAATTTTTTTAATGCCTCATCATTAGTTTGAGCATCTGCAAAATGCCCTGTATGTATTTCTATTACCGGCGCACCACAGCGCTTAGCGGCTTCTATTTGGCTTAATTCTGCATCAATAAATAATGACACACGCACATCTGATTCAGCCAACTGCACACATGCTTCTTTAATACGTGCCTCTTGACTGACGACATCTAGGCCACCTTCGGTGGTTAACTCTTCGCGACTTTCTGGCACTAAACAACAATCCATGGGCTGAATTTTTTGTGCAAAGGCCAGCATTTCATCAGTCACTGCCATTTCAAGATTCATCTGGGTTAACAAAGTGTCTTTCAGCATTTCCACATCATGCTCTTGAATATGTCGACGATCTTCTCGCAAGTGTAGAGTAATGGAATCTGCCCCCGCTTTTTCAGCTTGCAGAGCTGCATATACCGGATTGGGATAGCGCGTTCCTCTTGCCTGCCTTAAGGTCGCGACATGATCAATATTAACGCCCAATAGAATATTGCTTGAATCTGGCATTTTAATGTCCTGTTTTAGTATGAACGGGTATTTTATTAGAAATACTCACATCTTTAAATAGCCAATAAAATAAACTCTGACTTAAAGTGCAGGCATGGAACTCGCCAGACTTCTCTGCTATTGTCTTTTACATAATTAAAACAAAGTAAACAGGAAGATACCGGTGTTTAAGCAGAAAATTTTTAGATACAGTTTAGGGCTACTGATTACCTTTATTCTATTTTCCAATGCAAGTGGTATCACCCCTTTACGCTTTATTCAAACCCTTGAAAACCTTTCTTATGATTTTCGCTTACAACTTTCCCTGCCTTCTCAAGTTGATAAAAAAGTTGTCATTATAGATATAGATGAAAAAAGCCTTGCCGAAATTGGCCAATGGCCTTGGGAAAGAAATATACTCGCTAAAATTGTTGATAACTTATTCGATCATTACAACGTTAACGTACTTGGTTTTGATATTTTATTTGCTGAAAAAGATGAAGACCCTACGGATAAAATTTTATCCCAACTCGCCAATAGCAGCGTATCTAGCAGCAAAGAATTTCAACGTATTATTCAACGTAATAAAAACTTAATGTACCGTGATGAAACGCTGGCAAAAAGTTTAACCAGCCGCAATACAGTATTAGGTGTTATTTTTAACCATCAAGAAAAAGACTTATCTAAAGGTAAGCTACCGGCTGCACTTCCCCAATTTTCACCTGAAATCATTCAATCTTTTGCTTTTTTAAATGCCATTGGCTACACCGCAAATGTTAGCACGCTTCAAACACAGGCGACTTCCGGTGGTTTTTTTGACAACCCCTTAATTGATGAAGACGGTGTGTTTAGGCGGGTGCCATTATTACAAGCTTATAACAATCAACTATACCCATCGTTAGCATTAGAAATTACCCGCGCGGCATTAGCCAATAACACAATTAAATTAGGTTACAGCGATAATGGCGATATCAACGAGCAGAAATCACTCGAATGGGTATACGTTGGTGACATTGCCATTCCGGTTGATGAGCACTCTGCGGTAATGGTGCCTTATATTGGCCCGCAAAAAACATTTGATTATATTTCAGCCAGTGACATATTAAATAAAACCGTGCCACGAGATGTTCTCGAAAATAAAATCACCATTTTTGGTACCAGTGCTGCAGGCCTACTTGATTTACGAACCACACCACTTGAATCAGCTTATCCAGGGGTGGAAGTACACGCAAATATCATCCAAGGTATTTTAGATCAAAGCATCAAACACAAACCAGAATACATTGTTGGTTTTGAAATTTTACTCATCTTTATTTTAGGCTTTAGTCTTACCTTTATACTCCCACTACTTTCACCTAGTTGGACCACCATCATCACAGTTTTAACGATTAGCATTGTGCTGTTACTCGATAATTATGCATGGAATCAATTAATGATAATCATGCCCATTGCTTCACCCCTTATTTTAATTGTTTTACTTTATTTAATGAATATGACTTATGGTTTCTTTGTTGAATCACGGGGCAAACGCCAGTTAACACATTTATTTGGTCAATATGTTCCACCTGATTTAGTTGATGAAATGAGCCGCAATCTGAAAAAAATAAATCTCGATGGCGAGATTCGCAACATGACTGTTCTCTTTACGGATGTACGCGGCTTCACTAGCATTTCAGAAAACATGGAACCTAAAGAATTAACCACTTATATCAATGCTTTTCTCACCCCACTTACCGAAGTCATACATAAAAATAGAGGCACCATTGATAAATATATGGGCGATGCCATTATGGCTTTTTGGGGTGCACCATTAAGAGATCCTCAACATGGAAAAAATGCGCTGGTAGCCGGTTTAGATATGTTAAAAGCCATAAAAAAACTCAATAAACATTTTGCCTCTAAAGGACAGCCACAAATAAAAATTGGTATTGGCGTTAATACCGGTGAAATGAATGTGGGTAATAAAGGTTCAAAGTTCCGAGTTGATTACACCGTGCTTGGCGATGCGGTAAATTTAGGTTCGCGCCTAGAAGGCTTAACCAAAAATTATGATGTTGATTTTATTGTGAGTGAATCTACTCGCCATGAAGTACCAGAATTCGAATACCGTATGCTGGATATAGTAAAAGTAAAAGGCAAAAATAAACCCGTTACTATTTTTGAACCCATCGATTTTGTTGAGAAAGTCGATAAAAAAACACGTAAATCAATTAAAGAATTTCACCACGCCTTAAAACTATATCGACAACAAAACTGGGATAGTGCCGAGCAAACTATTTTTCACCTGAGCCAGCAAGAACCTGAGCGCATGATATACAAAATTTACCTTGATCGTATTGCCTTTTTTCGCGCAAACCCACCCGATAAAAACTGGGATGGCGCATTTGTTCATACTAGCAAATAATATTTTTTATTATTCACACCCAACACCGCTAACCCAAACGGGTTACATTTCTCAGTAATACTTTTCTAGTGCGAAAACAGCCTGTTAAATAAAGCAAAATAAATGCAATGAAATTCACAATTCTTATTTATTGCTAAACCGACTGTGATAAATTTCACAGATATTTTACCGACCTCTTTGTAGGATTCATTTTACTTATAAATATTTCTATTAAATAATTCCCCCCATGAAAGAACGCCACTCACAATACGATGTTTCTAACACCATAAAAGTTACAGATACTCAGGCTGTTTGCAATGCGGTGTGCGATATATACCATAGTTGTTATTTAGCGGCTGATGATAGTCAAATTCGACAAGCATTTGATGATTTTGATAGTTTATTTGAAGGGCATTACAGTGGCTTTAATGCCTGCGATACATTTTATCACGACAAACAACACACGCTTGATATGACCTTAGCCGTTGCCCGATTAATTGATGGCCACGAAAGACAAAGTGACCGAGTACATACCTTCGGTGCAAAGCTCACAACACTCACCATTATAACCGCCCTATTCCACGACTCCGGCTACATCCGCAAAACTCACGATCAAAAATTTTATAATGGTGCTCAATACACACCTATACATGTTTCACGTAGTGCCAGTTTTTTAAAGCATTATTTGCAGATGATTGGCATGCCAGAATTCGCTGAGTATGCGGCTAATATGGTGCACTATACCGGCTATGAAGTTTCACCCAATCAAATTAAGCTGCCTGACGAAAAATTGCATCTATTAGGTTATATGTTAGGTACGGCAGATCTTATTGCTCAAATGTCAGACCGCTGTTATTTAGAAAAGTGTAAAGAAAGATTATTCCCCGAATTTGAACTCGGTGGCATGACAAGTAGCCAAGATGACAGCGGACAATCTATTGTTTTATTTGAATCGGCTAATGACTTATTAGTTAAAACGCCGAGCTTTTACAACTTAGAAATTAAAAACCGTTTGGATAATTTATTTCAGCAAGTTTATAAATATGCTGAAGCACATTTTGGTGACGACAACCTATATTTATATTATTTAGATAAAAACATTCAACATATTGAATCACTGATTGCAGCAAATAAATTAGACGAATTACGTAGACTACCCCCTGAAAACCCCAGCACAAAACAATTTCTAAGTGCGCATTAAACGCCTTTATTTTATTTAATAGCGTCCAACATTACACAATAATTCATAAGCTATCGTTTGCGCACTCGCGGCCACTTCATCTACTGAAATGTGCCTGCCCCAACATTCAACTTCATCCCCACTATTGCATTCAATATTGCGCAAATCAACCGCAACCGAATCCATAGAAACCCGCCCGATTATTTTACATTTTTGCCCATTTACTGCAATGGGTGCTTCCACCGCATGCCGAGGGTAGCCATCACCATACCCAATATTAACTATCCCCACCGGCATATCTTGCGGGCAAACCCAATCACCACCATAGCCAACCGCTTGGCCTTTTTGTAATTGGTTAATGGCGATAAGCTCTGCATGCAAACTCATCACCGGTTTTAAGTGTAGCTGAGCGGCACTTTTATCTGCAAATGGCGATGCACCATACAGCATAATTCCAGGGCGCAACCAATTCTGTTGAGGCAATAAATCAGCTAAAATCGCAGCCGAGTTTGAAACGCTGGTCACGGCATTTTCATAATTGTCCGTAATATTTTTAAAGCGCTCAAGTTGTTGTAAGTTAGAAACATGCGACGCTTCATCTGCATTTGCAAAATGCATCATAAAACCAATTTGATTAATGGATTGATTATTTTCTAATTGTTGGTAAGCCGCATCCACATCCGTAGGCTGAAAACCTAAACGCCCCATGCCGGTATTTATTTTTAACCATGCATCGATTGATGTGCTTACGGTATTTTTTTTCAGCCAATCCAATTGCCATTGCTGATGAATAGCTGGGCGTAAATTAAATTGCAAACACTGGGCTAATTGCTTGGCATTTAAAAAACCCTGAAAAACACTAATCGGTTTTTCAATTCCATGCTCGCGTAATGCAAGCGCTTCTGCCATTTGCGCTACGCCAAAACCATCCGCATCTATCAAGGCATCGGCAACCTGCAATAAACCATGCCCGTAAGCATTGGCTTTAATCACCGGCATAATTTGGCTATTGGTGGCGTGTTGTTTAACTTGCTGAAAATTGTGCTGTAGAGCGGCAAGATCAATGGATATTTTTACGGCGCGATGACTTTTTTCGTTAAAGTCACTCATAAATAAAACTTACTCAAAGCTCGCAGAGGAATACATTTCAGGACTATAGTTTTCAAACTTGGTGTACTGCCCCAAAAAGGTTAAGCGACTTGTGCCTATTGGGCCATTACGTTGTTTGCCAACAATAATTTCGGCAATGCCTTTTTCGGTGGTTTCTTCGTTGTACACTTCATCGCGATAAATAAATACAATGACATCCGCATCCTGCTCGATGGCACCGGACTCACGTAAATCTGACATCACTGGGCGTTTATTGGGGCGTTGCTCCAAACTCCGGTTGAGCTGAGATAACGCAATCACCGGCACCTCCAATTCTTTGGCCAGTGCTTTTAAACCACGGGAAATTTCCGAAATTTCATTGGTGCGATTTTCAGATGAACCGGTCACTTGCATTAATTGCAAGTAATCGATAACGATTAAACCTAAACCATGCTCACGCTTTAAACGCCGCGCTCGGGCGCGTAAATCGGTGGGCGATAAAGCAGGGGTATCGTCAATAAATACTTTTGCTTCGGATAATAATGACACCGCAGAGGTAATGCGCGGCCAATCTTCATCGTTAAGCTGACCGGTGCGCAAACGGTGCTGATCAATACGCCCCATGGAAGAGATCATCCGCATAGCCAATGATTCGGCGGGCATTTCCATACTGAAAATCGCCACCGATATGCCCTGTGCAATGGCGGCGTTTTCGGCAACATTCATAGCAAAGGTTGTTTTGCCCATCGATGGCCGCCCCGCAACAATCACTAAATCGCCCTTTTGCAGGCCACTGGTTTGCTCATCAAAATCTTTAAAGCCGGTGGTGACACCCGTGAGCGTGCCTTCCTGCTCAAATAATTTATCAATTTGCTCAACCGTTGAGGTGAGTAATTGTTTTATACCTTTAAAGCCTTTTTTGGCACGATCACCCTGCTCGGCAATGGTAAACACTTGGCGCTCGGCTTCGTCTAATAATTCTTTGCTATCGCGACCCTCAGGGTTAAATGCGCTGCCAGCGATATCGGTGCCCACTTCAATAAGCTGTCGAAATACCGAGCGTTCGTGCACGATGTCTGCATAGGCGCGAATATTGGCGGCGCTGGGAGTCTCTTTTGCTAGCTGCCCTAAATAGGCCAAACCGCCTGCATCTTCTAACTCGTGGGTTTTAGAAAGCTCATCGGATAAGGTAACCACATCGAAGGGTTTATCGGCGGCTTCCAATTTGGCAATACTGCGAAAAATTAAGCGGTGATCGTGACGATAAAAATCTTCTTCTACAATGCGGTCGGCAATTTGCTCCCATGCGCGCTTATCCAGCATAAGGCCACCCAATACAGCTTGCTCGCCTTCAATAGAATGCGGCGGCACTTTTAAATGTTGTGTCTGGGCGTCGGCAACTTGATAGTTGTTGTTGGTTGGATATGTTAAAGAGTCGGGCATAATATTCGTGCAAGCTAAATGGTAGATTAGTTTGCCTTTTCAGGCGCCGGACTGCAATCGACTTTTTGCTTAAATTCGATTTTTTTGCCTTTATGAAAATCATAAAAAACGCCAATAAAAAGGCAAACTTATTATATGCCGTTAGCATACGGCATTAATTTACATTGGCCTTTTATTTTTTAAATAACATATAATGCACGGCCCACTATTCAAAAATAATTAAAACATGCCAGATTTAAAAAACGACCCTACGCTAACACTTGCTTTAGATCTAATCTCCCGCGCATCAGTCACCCCCGACGATGAAGGCTGCCAACCATTAATGATTGAGCGCCTCAAAAAACTTGGCTTTAATATCGAAAAATTACGTTTTGCAGATGTCGATAATTTCTGGGCGCGCCGCAATACTTCTGGCCCATTGCTGGTGTTTGCGGGGCATACCGACGTTGTGCCAACCGGCCCCGTTGAAAAATGGGATGTACACCCATTTAAGCCCGAAATTATCAACGGCGTTTTATATGGCCGTGGTGCCGCCGACATGAAAGGCAGCCTCGCTTCAATGGTTATCGCCTGCGAAAATTTTGTTGCCGAACATCCAAATCACAAAGGTTCTATTGGTTTTTTAATCACCAGCGATGAAGAAGGCCCATCCATTAACGGCACGGTTAAAGTAGTTGAGCACTTAGAAGCCCGCAATGAAAAAATTGATATGTGCTTAGTGGGCGAACCGTCCAGCACCAACAAGCTTGGCGATGTGGTAAAAAATGGTCGGCGTGGTTCACTGTCGGGCAACTTAACTATTCTTGGTAAACAGGGCCATGTGGCGTATCCACATCTTGCCGAAAATCCAATACACACGGTTGCGCCAGCATTAACCGAGCTCACCGCCGAGCAATGGGATAATGGCAATGATTTTTTTCCCGCGACCAGTTTTCAAATTTCCAATATTAGTTCTGGCACCGGCGCCAATAATGTGATTCCCGGCGAGTGTGAAATTATGTTTAATTTGCGCTTCTCTACCGAGGTAACCGACACCCAATTAAAACAACGGGTAGAAGCCATTTTAAATAAACACAATTTAAATTACGAATTAGAATGGGTGTTATCCGGCCAGCCATTTTTAACCCCCGCAGGTGAATTAGTTGAAGCTACCTGCAAAGCCATTAATGATATTTGCGGATACACCACCGAACTTTCCACCGCCGGCGGCACCTCGGATGGGCGCTTTATTGCACCCACCGGCGCACAAGTTTTAGAGCTTGGCCCCCTCAATGCCACCATTCATCAACTCAATGAAAATGTTAACGCCGACGATTTAATTACACTGTCAAAAATTTATCAGCGAATGATGGAACATCTACTATTATAATAAGTAAGTTTTCATTGACATGAAAATACAATAAAAATAAAACATAAAGAGCAAATAAAAATGAATCGAGAAAAAGTTGTTTTTAGTTTTTTTATGATAATGGCACTCACCTTAAATTTTGGTTTTTTTATTGGTGAAGTTGATAACCCCAATCACCACAATGCATACGAATTATTTGCGGTCATTGTGGTTAATTTAATTGCTACCGTACTTAAATTTGGCGATCGCTCACAAATGGGTGCCATGTTATTAGCCACCAGTTTAGTTGCCTTAGTGCAATTATTTTCTGCCTCTATCGTTTGGGCCTATGTAGTTAATATTCAGGGCCATGAAATAACCCCCGACACCATGGCCATCATTATATCGCTGAGTGGCGGCGCAATGATTGCTAATTTTATTTCTGTTATATTGCTTATCATTGAAACCTCAATGATGCGTCACTAAGTTTGCGTTGCTAAAGCCATGTCACTTGTGACATCACTCATTATGCGCCAAATGCGCATCCCCATTATTATTTTAATTATGGGGTATTCCATTTCTATTTTAGGCATGGTTATCGCGCCCGGCATTGATGACCAAGGCAACCCTTGGCAAATGTCTTTTTTTGATGCCTTTTATTTTGTTAGCTACACCGCAACCACCATTGGCTTTGGCGAAATCCCCCATACATTTTCAAATGCACAACGTGTCTGGGCTCTAGTTACGGTTTATTTAACCGTTGTTGCTTGGTTTTATTCTCTTGGAAAAATCATTTCATTAGTACAAGACCCAATGTTTCGTGAAGCCTTAAAAGAAAATCAATTTAAGCAACAACTGGCTCGCATACCTGATACTTTTATTCTAATTTGTGGCTTCGGTGAAACCGGTCATGCACTGGCCAAAGCCTTAACCGAACAAAACATTCACACTGTTGTTATCGATGAAAATAACAACACGATACAAACTCTACCTTTAGAAGATTTTTCTTTAGTTATTCCTGCTTACAAAGGTGATGCACGTGACCCAGAGCAACTCATTCGTGCAGGTTTACAAGATAAAAAATGTGCCGCCATTATCGCGGTTACCGCATCTGATGAAACCAATTTGAAAATTGCGGTAACCAGTAAATTATTACACCCCAACATTTGCGTTGTGTGCCGCTCTGAATTAGAAGAATATGAAAGTAATATGTTTTCTTTTGGTACCGATTTTGTCATTAATCCCTTCGATACATTCGCCAATATTTTTGCCATGGCGATGCACTCTCCCGCTTTACATTTATTATACGACTGGCTTACCGGCGTGCCCAACACCGACTTAACCAATCCTATTTATGTTAAAAAAGGCCATTGGATTATTTGCGGTTATGGTCGTTTTGGTTCTGATCTTTACAAACAATTACTTAAAAGCAATGTACAGGTCACTATCATTGACCCCTCTACAGATAAACGCGATGCGTTTTTAAGCCTGCCAGAAAACAAGGGTAATGATTTTATTATTGGCACCGGTTTTGATGCACGCACATTAACCGTTGCCGGTGCAAGCGAGGCCGTGGGTTTAATCTCTGGCACCAATAATGACTCGAACAACTTATCCATTATTATGACGGCCCGCGAACTCAATCCAGATTTATTTATTGTTGCACGTCATAATAAAAAATCTAATGAAAAATTATTCGCCGCATCCCATGCCAATTTAATTATGCAACCCAGTGAAATTATTGCCCGCAAAATACGCACACTTTTAGTCTCACCATTAATGATTGCTTTTTTAAACAAAGCCAGAAATCAAGATCCGTCTTGGGCAAATGTCACCATTAGCCGAATTATGGGTGCCTTAGGCGAATCTTTACCCAGCATAAGCACGTTAAATGTAAATGAAAAAGAAGCCCGTGCACTTTGTCAGGTATTGCATTTAGGGCGAGTAATTCGGGTGGGCAATTTACTCCAAGACCCACGTCAAAAAGAAATTCAAATTGCGGCGGTTCCTTTAATGTTAAAACGAAAACAAAAACTGCTGTTAATGCCAACTAACGATATTGCAATAAAATCCGGTGATCAAATATTATTTTGTGGCACACCGAGTTCACTGCGAAGCATGCATTGGTCACAAAATGATTTACACAGTTTAAATTATATTATGACTTATGAAGACACGCCTGACGCCTTTGTTTGGCGAAAAATTTATCAATTTTTTAAACGCAAAGAGCGCCGTCATCGTCCACGTAAAAAAAATCATTTAATCAAATAAATACCCGTATCAATATTTACACGCCTTTTGAAACCTATGCCGTTGGCTGCTATAATTACGCCCAAATTGTCCCCGTAGCTCAGCCGGATAGAGCCACCGCCTCCTAAGCGGTAGGTCGGACGTTCGAATCGTCTCGGGGACGCCAATTTACACAGACAAATAAACGCCCTAAATCGGCACCACTAGACTATAAATCAGTTAACTTTAAAAACTGTTTTTAGGCTTAACCATAAAAGAGTACATATCATGTCAGATAAAATATGCTTGGATACAAACCACGGAAAAATCATCATCGAATTAAATGCAGAGAAAGCCCCTATTTCTGCAGAAAACTTTTTAACTTATGTAAAAGAAGATTTTTTCAATAACACAATCTTCCATCGTGTTATTCCCGGCTTTATGATTCAAGGCGGTGGTTTTATTGAAGGCATGGAACAAAAACCAACCAATGCCTGCATTAAAAACGAAGCCGATAATGGCTTAAGTAATAAACGCGGCACACTTGCAATGGCGCGCACACCAGACCCCGACTCTGCTAGCTCGCAATTTTTTATTAATCTAAAAGACAATGATTTTTTAAATTACAGCGCACCAACGTCACAAGGTTGGGGCTATGCCGTATTTGGCGAAGTAGTAGAAGGCATGGATATAGTTGATAGCATTGCGCAAGTTGCCACCAGCAATCAAATGGGCCACGGTGATGTTCCAGTTGAAATGGTTGTTATTAACAGCGCAACACTCGTTTAGGACTATAAATGGCCAAGCATTTATTTATATCGGATTTGCATCTTGCACCCGAACGCCCAGATATTATTAATCTATTTATAGATTTTTTAAACAACCAAGCAGCACAAGCAGAGTCACTTTATATTCTTGGTGATTTGGTTGAATATTGGTTAGGCGATGATGATAATGCCCTAGGCTTAAGCCAAGCATTTGATGCCATGAAACAACTGGCAGACAAAGGTTTAAAAATATATTTGATGCATGGCAATCGTGATTTTTTAATGGGCGAAAAACTGGCCGCCCGCTGTGGCTGTAAGTTAATTCACGAGCCTTATCTGGCCAATTTTAATGATACACCGGTACTGCTGCTGCACGGTGACATTTTATGCACCGATGATTTACGCTATCAGGAATTACGATTAATGCTAAGAGACCCTGCTTGGCAGGCCGATTTTTTAAGCAAGCCACTGGCAGAACGTGAACAAATGGCATTGGCTTTACGTAAGCAAAGCAAAGAAGAAACCCAGCTTAAAAGCACCGACATTATGGATGTAAATGAAGATGCCGTTAAACAAGCCTTTCTTGAAAACCAAGTATCGTTAATGATTCACGGGCACACCCATCGCCCCAATGAACATAGCAGCACAATCAACAATAAACCGGTAAAGCGTATTGTATTAGGCGATTGGTATTCTCAAGGTAGTGTATTGGAATTTAATAGCGCTAACGATTTCAAACTCAGAAAATTTAATTAACAAATAGCTTAATTTATTTTATCTGATTAAATCAGTGCCAACTCTAAATATAAAAAATAGTTCACTATAAACTATGGCAAAAAGTAGCATACCAGGTTACACAATTTTAAAGTCGATTGGCAAGGGCGGCGCCTCAAAAGTCTTTCTTGCCATTCAGCTGTCTGTGGGCCGAACGGTTGCTATAAAAATTCTAAGTAAAAATTTTTCTGAAGGCTCTAATTTTAGCCTTCAATTTTTTAAAGAAGCCAGTTGCGGCGTATTAAGCCACCCCAATATCATTACAATTTTTGATGCCGGAGAATGCAACGGGCGCTTATACATTGCAATGGAATATTTAATTGATGGCGACTTAAAACAAAAAATTCAGCAGGGCATAACTGAAAAACAAGCCATAAAAATAATTACACAAATCACTCAAGCTCTATCTTATGCCCATAACAATAATTTCACTCATCGAGATATCAAACCAGAAAATATTTTATTTGATGAGCACGGCAATGCTATTCTTGCCGATTTTGGGATTGCTAAAAGCACACGCTTTTCCCATAATGAAACCTTTGTCGGAAACTTTGTCGGCACCCCAGATTATATTAGCCCCGAACAGGTTTCTGACCAACCTGTTGATCACCGAACAGATTTATATAATTTAGGTGTAGTATATTATGAAATTTTAACTGGCGTAAAACCTTTTATTGCAGATTCAACTTATGCTTTAATTTTTAAACACTTAAAAGACCCTGTTCCTACTTTACCTAAAGAGTACCAACATCATCAGAAAATAATTAATAAGCTGCTCGAGAAAAAACCAAAAAACCGCTATCAATCTGCTAATAATCTTTTAACCGACCTTCATCAATTAGAAAAACCCGAACCGATTAAAAAAGAGCCTTCGTATGCCATTAGAAATAGCGCCGTTTTAATTACTCTTTTGATTGCTCTATCAGCCGTTATATATACTCAGCTACAATCTGTAGAAAAAAAACTTAAACCTACCCATGCTACACTTATTAATACATCCATCAATAAAGACACCATAGAAAAACTCGAACAAGATATAAAAAAATCTACCGAGGCTAATTTACGTTTACAAAATGAAAAATCAAACTTAAGCATCATTTCCAATCATTTAACTAACGCTTTAAAGTATTTAGGGCTAAATCAGCTTACTTATCCAGAAAAACAAAATGCATTATATGAATTTAAGCAGGCACTTAAATTAGCCCCCCATAATCCGCAAGCCAAATATGGAATTCAAAGCATTATCAATCATTTAAAACTCATGGCAAATAATGAGAAAGAAAAAGAAAACTATAATGACAGTATTGAACTTATTAAAAGTGGGCTAGAAATTGATGCAGAAAATACCGAATTATTAAGTTTACACAATGAATTAACAAACTTAATAGAAAATAAAAACAACATTGAAAAAATAAAAACCGGCTTAAAACGAGCAGATAGATTTATTAAGAAAAACAAATTAATAGACGCAAAACTAGAGCTTAATGAATTGGCTAGATTATACAAAAATAATAAACAAATTAAATTGAAACTGGCCAAATTAAATAAAACCATTAAACGCCAAAAATTTATTAAACGCTCATTAAAGTCATCTTTAAACTTGATAGACAAAGGAAATTTACATGAGCCCTATATAAGCCAAGCCTGTGAAAACAGCTACAGCCTATTACAACTCGACCCAAATAATAAAGAAGTAAAAAGTTTTATTAAATCTTGCTCTCAACAATATTTACGCCTAGCAAAAAAAGCAGGTTCTACTGAAAACTCTATAGAGCTGATTGAAATCGGCTTAAACTACACACCGAATGACCCAGAGCTATCTCAATACCTACAGACATTATTAATATCCGAACCCAACACTGAAAAAAACAGATAGATTTTTTAATTATTAGAGCTTCGTAAAAGCACTCTAATTATATTTTTTATTCCGAACCAAAAGCTTTATATTCCTGATACTTCTTCGGTAGTTTAAACAATTTCTCATTCACTTCAAGGTATCTATAATGTTTCAAAAACTTAGCATAATCACGGCTATAGGTTATTTTTACAGGCAGCCCTAACTTATAATAATCACCAACATGATAAACTTGGTCAACTAAAAAACAAGGTGATTGCATTTCCTTGGGCGTGCTATTTAAGGTTCTAACCTGTTGACCCGATAATACTTGCTGGTATTGATATAATATTTTCATTTCATCGATATAAATATCTTTAATCAACAACACAGTGGTACATATTTTTTCAACAGCCTTTACTTCATAGCGATGAACTGTTTTATTTTGTATTTTAGGCGCATCACTTAATTTTGTTTGATCTATTTTTACTTTAAAATCAAATTTTGGTTGCTGCCATTCATTATTATCAATTTTTAAAATCGTTTGATCGTCATGGTTTACGCTGTAAATAATTTTTTTATTTACATCAAATAAAATATAATCAGCATTATCATCACCGCTATCTATTCTCATAAATTGCGAATTAATAAGGTAACGCATATTTTGTACGTCCACCCCTTTTTCTAGCTCATCGTAGTGTAGAACTAAACTTTTTACTGGCTTTTCCTTTGAAGCTGCAATTGCAACGCCAAACCATAAGCTACTGACTATCATTAAACATAATATATTTTTCATACCCATTTTTTTCTCTTATAAATATTTATTAATTATATTTCAAGTGCATTTAAATCGGCAATTTCCTGCGCCGAAAATCCAGCCTGCAATCTGGCGATTTCATCAAATGGGCCACGTAATGAGCCTTTCATGTAATCTTGAATTAATTGTTTAAATGTATCACGATAATTTAGATTGCGTTGTTCACATAAATATTTAAACCAGTGACTACCAATAGCAACATGACCAATTTCATCTCGATGTATTATTTTTAAATGTTCAATAAATTCAGTATCTTTTGATTGCTCAAGTTTTTTTAAAATACCGGGGGTTACATCCAAACCTCGTGCTTCTAACACGCGTGGCACCAACGCCATTCGAATTAATACATCGTGAGCCGTTAGTTGTGCCATTTCCCACAAACCATTATGCGCTTTAAAATCGCCATAACTTGCACCCCGTTTATGCAAATAAGATTCAAGTAAATTAAAGTGATGGGCTTCTTCTGAAGCTACTTTTAACCAGTCTGTATAATATTGCTTAGGCATATTATTAAAACGATACACCGCATCCATTGCAAGGTTAATGGCATTAAATTCTATATGTGCCAGCGCATGACACAGCACCACTCTACCTTCTTTTGTATTTATGCTACGCCGAGAAACGTCTCTTGGCGCAACCAGTTGAGGTTTTTCTGGGCGTCCAACATCGGCAATTTTAGCTGCCTTAAAAGATGTATCTATGGATAATTTTCCAGCACACCAATCTTTATAAAGCGCCTGACTTAATTTGACTTTTTGAGCGGGGTCGCAGGCATCTAAGCAAATAGCTGCACGTTCAAACAATGATGACATGGAGATAACTCTTAATTAAAATATAACGCGATTTTTTATCTCTATGGGGGGAAGGTAAAATTGTTTTAAAAATTTGCATCATAAAACAACTGCTACTACAAAATTAAAAATTGCAGCAGTCAGCTGTAAAACACTAAAATTATTTCGGCGTCCAAACGCCAAATGCATCTTGTGCAGGCGGCGCAACCGGTGGCTTCTGTGCTTCCATGTAATCAAACACATGCTTCATAAAGCCACTTAAATCTTCCAGCACATCTTGCTTGTTCATTTGCGCATTATCAATATTGGAGAGCGTCATACCCGCCGCGGCAACCAGATATTGCATCGACATTACATCGTCTTCTGTGCGTGGATCTTGCTTTTTTAGCGCATCACGCAAGTCGGTCATTAATTCGGGAGATAGTTGAATACCGTCATCACTCATTTTATTTTTCCTGAAATTAGTTCAAAATGGGGTTAGGCGTGCATTCTACAGCAAAGCCCCGCGTTATTTCATTCCAAATTTCAGGGATTAAGTTCATTATGTACAAACTCTGTGTGTTCATACCAAATAGTCATTTGCAGCCCGTTAAAGATGCCATGTTTAAAGCCGGTGCTGGAAAAATAGGTGATTATGATAATTGCTGCTGGCAAACCCTTGGGCAAGGGCAATTTCGCCCCCTAAAAAACAGTAATCCCTTTATTGGCAAAACCGGCGACATAGAATATGTTGATGAATATAAAGTCGAGCTGGTAGTGGCTGATGCCCGCATTAAAACGGTTATTGACAGCATGAAAAAAGCCCACCCTTATGAAGAGCCAGCCTATGATATTTACAAACTGGCAGAACTTTAAAATACAATAGAATATGCTAATATTCGCTTCCAGACATGAGATTTACTCAAACACTATTTCGGAGAACAACTATGTACGGTTTTAATGTAACGATTAATGCAACAATGCAAGCAGCAGAAGAGAAAGTTCGCGAAGCACTCGCCGCCGAAGGTTTTGGCGTGTTAACCGAAATTGATGTGCAAAAGGTAATGAAAGCTAAATTAGATATTGATCGTACAGGCTATAAAATTCTTGGCGCATGCAACCCCAACTTAGCTCACGAAGCCATTGAAGCCGAGCCAGATATCGGCTTACTTCTACCCTGCAATGTGTTACTGCGCGAAGAAGACGGCGGTAAAGTGAATGTTAGTTTTATGGACCCAGTTGCGGTTTTGGGCATGGTTGATAATCCTAAAATTGCAGAAGTTGCACCACTGGTTCAGGGTAAATTAAAAAATGTTGCTGCCAGCCTTTAACATTTTTGCACTCGATAAATACATGACGAATATTTATGCCAGCCAATAAATTGCTGGCCTATTTTTTCAATGACATAACGGAAACCAATACGTGATTATTAAACCCAAAACCCGTGGCTTTATTTGCACCACCACTCACCCAACTGGCTGCGAAGCCAATGTTGCCGAGCAAATTGCTCGCGTACAAAAAGAAGGTGCCATTGATAACGGCCCCAAAAATGTATTGGTTATCGGCGCATCTACCGGTTACGGATTAGCCTCTCGCATCACCGCCGCTTTTGGTTGCGGTGCTGCCACTCTTGGCATCTTTTTAGAAAAACCGGCAAAAGAAACTAAACCTGGTTCGGCTGGTTGGTACAACTCCGCCGCCTTTGAAAAAGCCGCACATACTAAAGGCTTGTATGCAAAAAGTATTAATGGCGATGCGTTTTCAAATGAAATGCGCAACAAAGCCATTGAAACCATAAAGCAAGACATGGGTAAAATAGATTTAGTGGTTTACTCACTGGCATCGCCCGTGCGCAAAATGCCTGACAGCGGTGAAGTGATTCGCTCAGTTTTAAAACCGATTGGTAATGCATACAAAGCCACCGCCATCGACACCAGCAAAGACACCATTATCAACGCCGAAATTGAACCCGCAACCGATGACGAAATAAAAAACACCGTCACCGTCATGGGCGGCGAAGATTGGGAGCTATGGATTAATGCACTCAAAGATGCAGAGGTGTTAGCCGACGGTGTAAAAACGGTTTCTTACGGTTACATTGGCACCGAAATTACTTGGCCAATTTATTGGCACGGCGCACTCGGCAAAGCCAAAGAAGATATGGATCGTGCAGCCGCAGCCATAAGAGAAAATTTAGCTGGATTAAATGGCAATGCCAATATGGCCATTTTGAAAAGTGTAGTCACCCAAGCATCTGCAGCCATTCCTGTAATGCCACTTTATTTAGCCATCTGTTTTAAAGTGATGAAAGAGCTAAACATTCACGAAGGTTGCATCGAACAAATTAACCGCATGTTTCGCACCCAACTTTATAAAGCTGGTGGTGCAGAGTTAGATGACAGCACTCGCATTCGCATGGACGACTGGGAGCTGCGCGATGATGTACAAGATAAAGTAAAAGCAATTTGGCCTGATGTGACAACAGAAAATTTATATGAACTGTCAGACTACCAAGGTTATAAAGATGAATTTTTAAAACTCTTTGGCTTTGGTGTTAATGGCGTTGATTATGAAGCAGACGTAGATACGCTGGTTGAGTTTGAGCCGATAACGCTTTAACAAAAACCCTGTAGGTGTTAGCTTTAGCTGACGCCTACTAATTCAAAATACTCCACGTTAGGTTTCTTTAATTTTTTTACCCACATGTGTCACCGACTCATAAAACGCAACTGACACAATAATTAAACCGCCCACAACAATTCCCAGCGTTGGCACCTCATCTAAAATCAACCACGCAAATCCCGCCGCTGCCAAAGGTTGCAAACAACTAATCATCGCAATCGATTTTGCGGGAATACGCTTTAAACTAAACGACAACAAACTATGCGCCATTGCGGTGCTAATCGCACCCAACAATATTAACAGCAACCAATCATCGCTCTCTAATGATTGCAAAGCATCAGCGTCAACAAATAAAATTAACATAAAAGAAATTGCAATTACTTGATGCAAAATCAAACTATCCGATGCAACATTGGGGTGATTATATTTTTGTAATATATTTCGTATGGAAAATAAAAACGCAGAGAGCACGCCCCAAAACACACCCTGCATCGCTGTACTATCAAATTGATTTAAATCATCTCCAAGCATAATTGCAATACCTGAAAATACGGCAACCGCTGCAAACACATCTGATAATTGAATTGATTTTTTATTAAATAGTGGCTCTAAAAAAACCGTAATAACAGGATAAGTAAAAAGTGACAACATGCCAATAGCAATCGTAGACACTTGCATCGCATGATAAAAACTTACCCAATGCAAGCCCAAAACAATACCCACACAATATACACCAATGTATTCTTTTATATTTCGTAAGCGCAATGCGCGTTTGCGTAGCAATGCAAAACCCAACAAAGCCAATGCCGCCAGTACACTGCGTAACTGGGTGACAGATACGGCATCAAGAGGAATTAATTTTGAAAATAGGCCATTGAGCGAAAGAAGAAAGACAGCTACATATAAAATACTTAAGCCGTGTTTTGAGTCGGTCATAATCTTCTTTTCATAATAAAAACACTCACGTAAACTTATTGCCCTGTAGGTTCGAATTTATTCGTACCACATGCTTATTTTCATTCATTAGTACTAAGTTTATCGCACAAACTAAAATTACAATTTACAACCACTGACGTTCAATCGAAATCAATTCAAGCTCTGCATACTCAAGCACCCGTGCTTCTACTAAACTAAATTGTTTATTTAAATAAGATTTATCATTACTTAATAAACATAAAGCAATCACTGATTTTTGCCAGTTATCTAATTCATCTACTTCCGCGACTGATGCATTAAAACGATGGCTTAATCTATCTTTTAAACTTTTTATTTGCTTGCGTTTTTCTTTTAGAGAATGGGCGCTGGGAATGTGAAGGTTTAGTGTTATTAATAGTATGTGCATGATTAAATTTCATATTGGCTAACTAAAGCCACTGGATACCTGCCTTCGCGGGTATAATGAACTAATTTAAATTCATCTGAATTTACAAATTAAAAATTTCAAGCCCTAACTCTTTTACAATTTCTTCATTCGCAGGATTAGTCACTACTGCTACGCTCGCATTTTCAGGTTTCAAATATTTTTCACCTACTCGCTTTAAATCATCTACCGTTACTTTTAAAACACGTTCACGATATGTCTGACGTTGCGCTGGCGTGCGCCCATAAAGCTCATTATGGTATGCATGCTTAGCTTCACCTGCGGGTGAGCTAGGTTTATCCATGCTACCGATAATGCCTAAAATAGCTTCTTCAACTTGCAGCTCAGTGTGCTCTTCATTTAATAACCAGTCGATAGATTTATCAAAATCATCCAGTGTTTCAGCTAAGCGCGGGTCGCGATACGAGAAAAAACGAAAGCATGCATTACTCGGCTCATGGCTTGCACCGCCACCATAAGCGCCGCCCTGTTCACGAATCACACGATGCAGATAACCGTTGCGTAAAAAACCGCCGAGCACAGATAACGCCGCCGCATCCTCATGGTTAACACTTACTGTTGGATATGATTTGGCATTAAAATTAACCTGCGTGCTGGTTAACCACGCTTGCTTTACTTGTTGTTTAACCGGCGCTAAATTAAATTGAGTGTTTTTCTGATTACCTTTTCCAGCCCAATAAGTTTGAATATCTTTTTCAATATTCGACTGTGATTCTTTTTCTGAAACACTTAAATATTTTCTTGGTGCATTAATTATTTGTTGATGAATGACTTTAAATTTTTCAGCCAGTGCAATTAATGCGTCTTTATCATTCAAAGAATCATCAAGTTTTTTCAATCGTTGAATACCTTGTAAACCTGAAATGCGATGACTTAAATTTGCCGCCGGACTCATGCCACTGCTCGCCGCTGTCATCGCTAAACTATGCCCTTGGCCTGTTACACTTTGCTCGCGACGCGCACGTTTTTGCGATATTAATTCACGAACACGCTCTAACTCATCAAAACGTGCATTGTCTAACATCTCAGACATTAATTCATTTAATTGCTGATGATTTCGGCTGAGCGCTTTACCCGAAAAAACAAAGTGTGCTTTAACTTTCTGTTCACTATCAACTGAACCACGCACACTGGTATAAGCACTCACTCCACCACTCACCGCATCTTGCCATGCTTGTGATTGTAAATAATCTTTTTCACCACAACCCAACTCAGTTAAACAATAAGTGTAAGCGGGTAATAAATTAACTAGCTCATCTTCTAGCTCAGGTAAATCAACAATAATTTGCTGATAAATTAAACCATTGGTGCCTTGCTCAAAAAAAGCCAGTTGCATATCATCTATATTTTTTGAAGAACCGCAGGGAATTTGTAATTTTGCGGGCACATCTTCTAAACCGACTTTCGGTAAAATGCTTATGTCATCCACTTCGTTTTGTCTTTTTTCTAATGCGGCGGCTAACTCAACAATGTTTTGTTTTTCTTTATCAGAAAGCCCTGCTTTAATTTCTGCGAGTTTATCGGCTTCGGCTTTTTCTTTGGCTTTGCTTAAATTAGTATCCGGTGTCATCACTAATCGAATGCGATGTTTATTGTCTAATAAATTTTTCTTCACTAGATTTTTAATAAAATTGGGATCTTTAATATCTTCGCGCAACTGCTCTAACACCGGCTCGATATTCATTACAGCCACCGGATCACCTCGATGAATCGCTGCCGATAATCCACCTAAAATTAATTGCATGCCATAAGGGTAACCGTCACCGCCAATTTCACGCTGGCCTAATTCTAGCTGATGCAATACCGCTTCAACTTGTGATTGCTCAACACCATTTTCTGCAACATTTTCTAGCACATCTAAAACCAATTTTTCAATAGCATCTGCATGCTCGGCTTCTGTCGCTTCTAAGCCACACATAAAACTCATTTCACGATTGGAATCTTCTAACCCGCACAGTGGTGAAGGCGACGCACCTAAATTGGTAGTTTCTAAAGCGTGTTGCAAAGGTGATGCGGAATTATCCAATAACACGCTAGACATTAAATGCGCCTGCAACATATCTTGCAACGATGTGCTGCGCCCCAATAACCAACTAATCACCAGATGGGTTTTGGCTTTGGTATTTTCTTCATCAAAAGCATAACTGGCTTCGAAATTTTGCGGTGCGTTATAACGCTGCTCATCATCTACTTTTATTTCGACATCGAGTTTTTCAAAATGCTTTAAGGCTTTTGTTTCAAAAACTTCATGGTGTTCATAAGCGCTGATATCACCAAACGTCATAAACACAGAGTTTGATGGATGGTAATGCACTTTATAAAAATCTTTTAATTGCTGATAACTTAAATCGGGAATATTTTCTGGCTCGCCGCCGGAATTATAATGATAAGTGGTAGTTGGAAATAAATGCTCGGTAACAGTTTGCCAAAGCGTACTCACCGGTGAACTCATTGCGCCTTTCATTTCATTAAACACCACGCCTTTGTAAACCAGTGGCGTGGATGGATCATCGGCGGTTTCAAATTCAAAGCGATGGCCTTCCTGTGCGAAATCTAACTCATGCAGGCGCGAGAAAAATACCGCGTCTAAATACACGTCCATTAAATTATCAAAGTCTTTGCGGTTTTGGCTAGCAAAGGGATAGGCGGTCCAATCGCTGCTGGTGAAGGCATTCATAAAGGTATTAAGCGAGCGTCGAATCATCATAAAAAATGGGTCGCGCACGGGGAAGCGTTCGCTACCGCACAATGCTGTGTGCTCTAACATGTGAGCCACGCCGGTGGAATCAGTGGGGATAGTTCTAAGTGCAACTAAAAAAACATTTTCATTATTTTCAGCGGCTAAATGATAATGTGCCGCTCCGGTTTTTATATGTTCATACTCTTCAATGGTGATATTGAGTGAATCGATTCGCTCGGAACGTTTCCATTGGAATGCGGGGTGAACCTGAGCGGGCTTCAAATCAACAGACGACATACAAACTTCCACAATAATTTAATAGGCCCAGATTGTAGCTTGTTAGCCGGTTGAATAAAACGGCTTTATTATGTGCCAAGAGAAATCTGCCAAGAGAAATAACAGAGTTTCATTCGAGATGACTTGAAACTGTGGGAGAATGGACATATATAGTGTGTATTCGCTTTTTATTGCGCACCATCAATATAATAAAAAAAATTAAAAGACACCTACTAATGATTAAATCCCTCACCGCCGCTCAGCTACGCCCCATCTGCACCGCTGAATCTTTACCCTTTAGCAGCACCGCCGAGCTTGAAGACCTGCCCGACATACTTGGCCAAGACCGTGCATTTAAGGCCATTGAATTTGGTATTAATGTCAATCATCGGGGGTTTAATTTGTATGTAATGGGTTCATCGGGTTTAGGCAAACACGGTTTAATTCGAAAATATTTAAGCCGCGTCGCTGCCGAAAAAGACTCGCCATCGGATTGGTGTTATGTCCACAATTTTGATCAGGACTATAAACCCAAGGCGCTGAAATTGCCGGCGGGTCAGGGGCGCGCCTTTAAAAAAGACATGAAAAATCTCGTCGAAGATTTGGGTAAAGCCATAAACGCCGCCTTTGAAACCAGCGAATATCAGGAACAAATTCAAGTTATTGAAAAATCATTTCAGAAAAAGCAGTCTAGCCTGCTCGATAAACATGCAGAGCAAGCACGCCAACAAAATATCAACTTAAGCAATACCCCTTCTGGCTTTATGCTCACCCCAATTGTTGATGGGCGCAATATTACTGAAGAAGAATACGATGCATTGTCCGAAGAAATTAAAGACGATATTGAAGATAAAATTGCCAACTTTCAAGATGAGCTAGAATACCTTGCGCCAGAAATGTCACGCCAACGCCGAGAACATAATATTAAAATTAAAAAACTTAATCGAAAAGTAGCACTATTTGCGAGCAGCAATTTAATAAAAGATACCAAACGAAAATTTAAAGCACTCCCCGAAGTGGTTAATTATTTAAAAGGCATGCAAGAAGATGTGCTACATCATTTAGAAGAATTTACCGAAGCTGAAGAAGATGCCTCGGATAGTGAATCTAACCAGCAACAAAGTAATAAAGGCGAATCACTGCAACGTTATCAGGTAAATTTAATTGTTGAATGCGGCAAACAAAAGGGCGCACCGGTTGTCTATCTCGACAATCCAACTTACCAAAATTTAGTTGGCCGTATTGAATATGAAAATCGTTCCAATAATCCGGGAAACAATTTCACCTTAATTAAACCCGGTGCATTATTAGAAGCCAATGGCGGTTATTTAGTGTTAGATGCACACAAAATTTTAAGCACGCCCCACGCATGGGATGCACTTAAACGCAGCATGTATGCAAAAAAAGCTAAAATTGAAAACTTGGAACAGGCAGTTGGCGGTGATAATTCTGTCACTCTTGAGCCAGAACCCATTCCACTAAAATTAAAAGTTATTTTGTTGGGCGATCGCCGAACCTATTATTTACTGCACGAAATTGATCCAGATTTTCCAGAGCTATTTAAAGTGGAAGCCGACTTTGAAGAAGAAATTTTTCGCGATAATGCAGCCACGTTAAAATATGCACGCCTCATTGCATCACGCACCAGAAAATTTGAATTAAAAGATATGAATGGCGCCGCTGTTGCACGCATTATTGAATTTAGTTCGCGCCTCGCAAACGATTCAGAACGACTGTCAACACGTTTACGTACTATTGATGATTTATTAATTGAATCTCACTATCATGCGGTACAAGAAAATAATAATTTAATTAGTGACATAAATATTCAGCAAGCTATTGATGCACAAATCGAACGCACCTGCCGCATACAAGGTTTAATTCAAAGTGACATTCAGCGCGGCACTTTAATGATTCGCACCGATGGTGAAGTGACTGGCGAAATTAATGGCCTGTCAGTTTTTGAAGTGGGGAAATTTGGTTTTGGGCAACCATCACGCATTTCCGCATCGGTGCGCATCGGTGATGGAAAAATAATTAATATAGAACGCGAAGTAGATTTAAGCGGTTCGATACACGACAAAGGTGTTTTAATTTTATCGGCCCTACTTGCCAGCCACTACACCCAAGATACACCGCTGTCTTTTTCCGCTAGCATTACCTTCGAGCAATCCTACGGTTTAATCGATGGTGACAGTGCATCGGTGGCAGAGTTATGTGTGTTAATTTCAGCGCTTACCGACTTACCCATTAAACAAGGTTTAGCCATTACCGGTTCTTTAAACCAGCAAGGTTTTGTGCAGGCCATCGGTGGCGTAAATGAAAAGCTTGAAGGCTTTTTTGATATTTGCCAACAACGTGGGTTAACGGGTAAGCAAGGTTGTATTATTCCGGCGGTAAATGTGAAAAATTTATCTCTGCGAAAAGATGTTGTCGATGCCATTGAGCAGGGGGAATTTAATATTTATCCGGTAGAACATTATCAGCAAGCGTTGGAATTATTATTAGGTTTACCCGCGGGTGAAAAACTTGCAGATGGTAGTTATGAAAAAGACAGTATTAATGATCGGGTGGTGAAGCGATTATGTCAGTATGCTAAAAACCGTAAAGCTGCGCAGATTATTTTGTAGTTTAAAATTCGAAAATTTAGTGAACTTAAACACCCTAAATTAACTTATAAAGTCAAAAAATGAACGCGAATTTAAAATAAATATTGCTTGGATTAATATGGGCATTATTTTAATATTTTTAAGTTTTATTAAATAAACTCACCCAGTAGCCGAGTTTTGTTTAACCCCCAACAAGCGTTTAAAAAATGCCCGCACATCATGCCCAACCGCTAGGGTTGCAGGAATAGTAAACAACGTTACCACCGTGGCAAACATTAAGCCGGAAGATAATGCCAATGCCATCGGTGAAACAAAGTGATCCAACCCACCCCAGCCATAAGCCGTTGGCAATAATCCAATTACGGTAGTAGCCGCCGTTAAAATAACCGCACGAAAACGTCGCCGACCTGCTAATAAAATTGCTTCTTTTATTTCCATGCCTTTTTCTCTTGCACGCTGAATAAATACCAACAACACGAGCGAACTATTTACAACCACACCGGTTAAGGCCACCATCCCCATGGTTGAGAAAAAAGATAGCGGCATCGGTTTCCAAAATAAATCGTGCAAATAAAAGCTTAAAATAACCCCTATTGCACCAAATGGAATGGCCAACATTACCAGCAGCGGATAAACCATATTATTAAACTGAATTGCTAAAATAAAAAATATTGCAATTAATGCAAATACAAATGCAATTAATAAGCTCATAAAAGATTCCTGATTTTTTTCCTGCTCGCCACCATAATTAACGGTAACTTTATCTATAATTCCATTTAACCATTGTGCTTCATTTTCTTTCACGATGTTATTAAGTTTTAAACTCGATAACTTACTGCTATCAATATCTGCCACTACATTAACAATGCGCACACCATCTTTATGTCTAATGGTGGTATAGCCATTATGTTCCTCTAGTGTTGCAATTTTATTAAGTGGAATTAAACCACCACGATTATTGGGAATTAACACATTTTTTATTTGCGCTAACTCACCAGCACCTTTTGATGGAAAGCGAATGGTGACATTAATTTCTTCGGTGCCTTTTCGAATAGTTGAAACAATTAAACCATCCGCCGCCGCACGAATATGTCGCGATACAATAGCTAAATCAATTCCAGCATAGGCGGCCAACTTTCTATTTAACACCACATGTAATTCTGCATCGCCTGGTTTTAAACCACTGTCGATGGTAGTTACACCATCAACGGTTAATAAATAATCCATTAATTGTCGTGCGGCTTGTTCACTGGATTTTATATCAGATCCATTAATTTCTGCCTCCAATGCACGCCCAAGTGGAGGGCCGTTTGAAATTAAAGTCGATGATATTTCTAACTGCGTATATTTTGACTTTAATATTTTGGTGATTTTATTCATATCTTCAATTGCATTATGTTCTGGCCGACTTACCGCAGGCGTATAAATTGCACGAATTTGCCCGTAACGACTTCCCCGCTGCGTTAACGGATCGCCCTCATCCATGGAAATATCGCCCGCCTGTGACACCGTGGCCTCCAGATATTGTGGATTGGTATTTTCACGAATATCCTGATCAACCGCGCGTAAATTTTCGCGCATTTGTTTTAACGATGTACCAGGTTTTGCAGTGACTCGTACAAGATATTCTTCCACACCCACCGGTGGAAATAATTGAAACTGTAAACTTTGTTTGGCTAAAACAACCGAGCCGATTAAAATTAAAAATGAAACCAGCACGGTTAACCATCTAAAACGAATGGCCTTTTCTAACATCCAGCCATAAATATTTTCTAGTGCTAATAACCACACTCGCTCTTTTGGATGCTTATTGGTATTGGTTACATGCGCAACGTGACTGGGCAACATAAAAAAAGATTCCATCCACGATAAAATCAATAATGTAATAACCACAATGGGAATGGCAATAACAAATTTACCGATAATTCCTGACATATACATCATCGGTAAAAAAGCCGCAATGGTGGTTAAAATAGTGGTAGTAACCGGCCCAATTAATTCAACCGCACCTTTCACGGCGGCTTCCACTGGGTTTAAACCTTTTTCCATGTGGTAGGTAATATTTTCGCCAATTATAATTGCATCATCCACCAACATGCCTAACACCATAATAAAGCCCATCATGGAAATTAAATTGAGTGTCATGCCAAGTGAATAAATAACCGCAATGCCTGTCATAAAAATAATTGGCAGCCCCCACGTTGTCGTCATGGCGACCGAAAAACGTAAAAATAAAATCAGTGAAATAAAAACTAAAAATATACCGACTAATCCATTATTCGTTAACACTCCCAAACGCACCCGCGCGAATTTTGAAAAATCTTGAAATGATTTTACATTAATATTTTCGCCATATTTTTCAGGAATGGTTTTAAGATAAGGGTTTACGGCATCAATCGTTTCAATAATATCGGCATTGGATTTTTTTAAAATTAACATCGACACTGCTGGATGCCCCTGCACATCGTGCAAGGTTCTGGGTTTTTCTAATGATTCTTTTATTACGGCAACATCGCCGAGTAATATGGAATTACCCCGTGCATTCGCTCTTATGACTATTTTTTTAGCATCTTCAATACTGGTAAACTCACCGACAATGCGCACCGATTTTTGGCCTTCCGGCGTATCGATTTCTCCACCTGGGGTATTAATATTCCAGCCGCGTAACACCTGCGCAATTTGATCAACAGATATACGCGAATGACGTAATTTTTCTGGGTCCACCTCTATACTATATTCGGCTTTACGATCGCTCAGTAAAACCACTTTTGCTACGCCGTTAATCGCCAATAAATCTTCTTTTATTTTGTCGCCTAATCTTTTTAATTCTAACTCCGTTCTGTCATCCGAAACCGACACGCGCAAAATAGGAAACACGGCTCCATCCACTTCGGTAACAAATGGATCATTAGGTAAGTCAGTGGGTAAGGTTGCGCGATCAACCGCCAGTGAAATATCCGAGGTTAAACGATCGCGGTTATTTGCATGGGGGTCAACTTCCATTGATATTCTGCCGGAGCCGGGAAACGCCATCGAAATCATTTTATCTATGCCATTAATGGCACGCAGCTCTTGCTCAATGGGGGTAATAATTAATTGTTCAATTTCAGATGGCGATGCACCTGGGTATGCCACATCAATTTGAATAACATCTAAGTTAACATTTGGAAAAGCTTCTACCTGCATAAACTGTACGGCGGTAACTGCCCCAATGGTGATTAAAAAAACCGAAACTAAATTCACCACCAAACTGCGCGTTACCAGATAACGAATAATGGCTTCCATTATTTTTCTCCCTCTTTATTGGCATTGCTCGTTTGGTTATTTAATTGGTAGTCATCAAAAGTAAAGTTAGGTAATAAAATATTTTTCCAAATACCACCGCGAATTAAATTTAGCTGATGCTGGCGCCGTATTAATTCTATTAACTGTAAATCTGCGGATAATTCTGCGGTTGCCAGTTGAGACTCAAAGTCGATAATTCTATCCGTTTCTATTCGGCCATCTTTGTAGCGTTCCACCGCTTCATCGAGTTTTTTCTGTTCTGCATTTACACTGCTTTTAAATGCCAGCAAAGCTGCGTCACTTAATTTTATTTCTGCCAATAAACTTGAAATTGAATATTGTAAATCTTCGAGTATTTGTTTTTTATCCTGCAAAGCCAAACCTCGATCATAATGTGCTTGGCGTAACTCCGCATCGAAACCCGATTTATCTAAGCCTCGATTAAACTCTATACTTACGCCACCAACCATTTCAGATTCGTCTAAATTATTTCCTGGTAAATCTCCCTGATTAAATTCATTGCCTAAAAACACCACCATATCTAAATCATCTTTACGTTTATCGCGGCTGCTGCGAATTTGGCTTTCGGCTAATTTCACGCGCGCATCTATACGTTTTAAATTTGGGCTATGCTGTTGAGACTGTAAATAGACATCTTTAAATTTATTGTTTTTGGAGGAAGTTATTTTAAGGTTTGGCGACAAAGCAGCATCCCACTGCCGCCCCATTAAACGATTTAGTGAGATTAATTGTTTATTCCATGCCACCTGTAAACTTTTTTTATCGGCACGATTAATACTTAAACGTGCATTCACCTGCAACACATCTTTTTCTTCCGACAGCCCTAACTTAAATTCGTCTTTAATATAAACACTTAAACGTTCGGTGCGCTCAATGGTTTTTTCAATACTCTTAATTCGAGCCTGAGTTGTGGCGGCGCCTATATATAAATCGATTACCTGTGATGCGAGTTGGTCATACAAATTTAACTTATCACTGAGCGCAAGTTTTTCACTCACCTCTGCGGCTTGCAAGCCTTCTTCATATAACGGGTTGCCCGCACCTTTTTCAAATCGGTGCCGATAATTAATATCCAATCGTGATTTAGTTAATGGATTAGGAAAGCTTGGCCCAAAAGACACGGCTGAATCTTCTTTAGAAACATTAGCATTAAAACTAAGGCTTCCACCATTATCTAAATTTCGATTTAAACTGCCGCCCACATTATAACGATCTATTGCCGTGCCCAAAAACACACTGGTATCGCGCCGATAACCCGCATTGGCATTTAACAACCACGACAACTGACTCTCAACTTTTATATTTTCTTGACGTGCCCTTTGCACTTGGAACGCTGCCGATTTTATTGACGGATAATGATCGACAACTTTTTGTATTATCTGCTCAAGGCTCAAACTTGAGTTTATTTCCTGCGCGATTAAATTTGAGTTCCAAAATAAAATAACCACTACAAAAAATAATCTTTTATTTATCACACTATCTTCCTTGTTTGAGTTGTGCAGATTGCATCTACATTTTCAGAATCACCGTGGGAGTTTTTGAGCAAATTATTTAAAATAAATTCAGTGTGCAACTGCAAATAATTTTGCGTGCCCGTGTCATCATCGTAAGGTTTAAGTGAGTGCATCCAAATAGTTGCTTGCACCAATGGCGCAATCACTAACCGCGCAACGGTTTCCGCTTCGTACAATTTAAATTCACCGTTAATCATGCCGCGGCTTATCACCTTACTGAACAAATCACGGGAACGAATAACCACCGTTTTGGTGAAATACTCTGCCAGTTCGGGAAAGTTACCCGACTCGGATACCATGATTTTTGGGATGGCCGAAAGCGATGTGCAAGCTATGCCCATCCACCAAGCATTTATCATGTTTTTTAATAACTCGGCCTGCGAGCCTTCGAAATTTTCAACCAACTGTGCCAGCCGATCAATTTGCGGGCTTATGCGTTGTTGCACCACATCTCGAAAGATAGCTTCTTTGCTATCGAAATATAGATATAACGTTCCTTTAGAAATACCCGCCGCTTTGGCTACATCAACCATACGGGTTGAGCTAAAGCCTTTTTCGGTGAATATTTTAAGAGCAGAATCGAGGATTTCCTCTGGGCGCGCTTCTTTACGGCGTTTCCAGCGGCAATTGGAATTTGAGAGTTTTTCACAGAGCATCTAATTACATTTTATATATTACTGACTGGTCATTTATATGATATATATAAATGACTGTATGTCCAGTTAATATTTTCATACGATGATTACACGTTAAAGGAGGGCTATAAAAATTCTTAAAATGATATGAAATTAAAGACAACTATTAATCTGCAAAATATTTATACTGCATCATAAATTGGCAAATATCGATGAAGCACCGTTATATTCCATATAATTATGTTGCATCGACCAGTTGAAAAAAATCTTGTTTTTTGAAAAATTTTGAAAGCGTAGAATGTAAAATGTAAGGCCTGTCCCTGATGCTCCTACTTCGTTAGTATCAGAATAATCAGAACATTAGATGTTTCTGATGTATACTACAAAACCAGATGGGGCGTACAGTGTTTTTTATGATGTGTAAAAAGAACGGTATCAAACTAATCTTCTGGATTATCCTTTAGGAGCAACTATGGTTCATCCAGTTATCAAAACTCTCCTTTGGAGACATTCCACCAAAAAATATGATGCCAGCAAAAAAATACCTCAAAAGGATCTTGATATACTTTTTGAAGCAATGCGCCTCTCCCCATCATCTATTAATTCACAACCATGGAAGTTTGTGGTTATTGAAAGCTCAGAAGCAAAAGAACGCATGAGTAAAACTTTTGCTCAGAAACATCAATATAATCTGCCGCATGTTTTTGACAGCTCACAAATTATTCTCTTTGCTTATAACCCACGTTACACCCGTGATGATTATGCAAAAGTGGTAGATAAAGGTATTGAGGACAAGCGAACCAAACCAGAAGATCGAGAAAGTGCTTTTGGTGCTTTTATATTTGCCGAGCTTAATACCGATGAAACTGGAAACACAAGTAATTGGACTAAAGCACAAACCTATCTGGCTCTTGGAAATACGCTGCACACCTTGGCGCGTCTTAAAATAGATTCCACACCTTTGGAAGGCATTGATACCGACTTGGTGAACGATGAGTTTAAAAAGGAGCTTGATGGCTATCAATGTGATGTTGCATTGGCTATTGGCTACCATCATCCTGAAGACGACTATAATTCAAAACTGCCTAAGTCACGGCATCGTTTAGACGATGTTCTAGTGCGTATATAAAGTAACAATAGCAATTACAATCAAAAACTGTGGGTGTTTAGTTAAACCGACAGCTCCATCAAGATATTAAATTTTACCCTTTAGGATGACGATGACCACAGACAATATAGAACCGCAGGCAACTCAGCCTAGCATTCTTTCTTTTGTTAAGGATCTGCCAAACTTATGTTCACTTGCAGGTTTGGCTTGCACACTTTTAGCCATTTACTACAGTATTTTGGGTGTTTATTCTGCCGCAATGATTGGCATGATCTGGGCTGTTGCCTTTGATTGGGCCGATGGCCTTATTGCACGAAGAATGAAAGGGCGGACAGGTAACGACCGAACTTTTGGTGGACAACTTGATGTTTTAATCGATATTGTTAGTTATGGCGTTGCGCCGTCTATTCTTCTGTTGAGTTATGGAAAATTTGAGCCGCTATTTTTAGTGGGTGCTTTTTTAATGTTGGCAGCCAGTGCAATTAGATTGAGTTATTTTAGTACCTTCGGTCTTGCTGGGGGAACGAAGTATACTGGCCTGGCTCTTGATAACAATAATATAATTCTTGTTTGTATTTTTTTATTGGAAGAGTTTTTTAGTGGAGGCGTTTTTACTGTAATTCTGTATGTTAGTGGTGTTGGTCTTGCCGCTTTGAATGTGTCACCAATCAAAACGCCGAAGCTTTCTGGAAACCCGATTAATGTTTATATCCTGGCTATTTATACGCTTGGAATAACTGCAATCTATGGCTGGAAACTGATCTAAAAAATCACGAGATTGATAACAGACTTTAACAAAAATTACTTTTATATAGGATACAGATAACATAATGGTTGTATATACAGTTGGAACCTTTGATTTATTACATGTGGGGCATCTTGCTTTGCTAGAATACTGTCAGTCACTAGGTGATAGTGTAGCAGTGGGTGTTGCCTCTGATGAGGTGGTCATGTTGTATAAGCCGAAAATTCCTGTGATTCCCCTCGATCAACGAATTGAAATGCTTAAAGCTTTAAGTTGTGTCGATATTGTTATGCCATATCATGAGCTTGATTATCTAACGGTTTGCAAGGAAGTAAAGGCAGATATTTTTGTTATTGGTGAAGACTGGGGAAAGAAACCTCATAACAAAGGTGTCGAGGATTATATGAGAGAACAAGGCAGAACAGTTGTTCAAGTCCAATATAATCCAAGAACATCTTCCACTGAAATAAGGAAGTCTGTTATTTCAATACAGAATACGGGTCTAAGGCATTAATTTTTTATAAGATAATAAATAAAATGATGCTTATAATAAAAATATTGTAACGCCTCATTTTAAGTACAGACACTACCTTGAAATAGTAGTAAATCCGTGTCGAATATTTTATAGAATTGAAAAAGAAAAAATTTATATACCTTATGTAATGTGAAGTGAAAGAAAGCTAAGAAATTATTTGCTTGAAGATCGTGAAAATAAAAATAGCTAACAACACGCCCTGAGGTGGACAACAAGTCCAATATTAACCATTAACTGCGTATGCTAGCAATGGTGAACCTCTTTGTTTAAGCGCTTTTAAATACTTTGATTCATCGTAGGGTGTATTTGTTTTCCAGCACCTGTAAGCAATTCTAATCCACTTAAATGCCAATGCCCTTATCACCGTATTATGT